>Ga0247843_1000924_pt1 | contig 65047 bp, 55 predicted proteins | sample LaCruzMarch2017__FD_192420 | JGI IMG/M metagenome (GOLD analysis project Ga0247843, IMG submission 192420) | Freshwater microbial communities from meromictic Lake La Cruz, Castile-La Mancha, Spain - LaCruzMarch2017_8m | ecosystem: Environmental > Aquatic > Freshwater > Lake | place: Spain...
TGACTTCAAATACACCAACAATTTGTCCAGGTGGTTCAGCATTATTAGATGCTAATGGTGCTATAACTTACACCTGGTTTCCTTCTGCTACTTTAAGTTCAGCAAATGGATCAAACGTAACTGCATCTCCATTAGTAAATACAACTTACACTGTTTTAGGCTCAACTGGAACTTGTACTGGTGTTGCAACTATTAACGTTGGTATTGGCGTATGTGTATCGAGTGCTTGTGATTTAGCGTTAATACGCTCAACCTTAACGGGAGCTGGAAATATTGAATTATTAGGAATGAATAATACGTGTAGTTTATATTTTATCAATCCTCAATTCATGACTGGTCCTCAAGCTCAAGTATACGCTCAAACCTTTGGAGCAAATTTAATTTCTGTTCAATCCGCCACCGAAAATGCTGATTTAGTTCAAGCATTATCAAATCAAGGATACGCGGGTCAGGTAATTTGGATTGGTTATAGCGATGCAGTTACTGAAGGTAGTTATGTTTGGTATGATGGTGCTCCACTTAGTTATTCGAACTGGGCACCTGGTGAACCTAATGATGCAGGTGGTGTTGAAGATTGTACTCAAATATATCCAGACGGAAGTTGGAATGATTTGAATTGCGTAGGCTATAACTCCTTATCAGTTATTGAAGTTAACATTTGTCCTCAGGTTTCTGTGGTTAACGTCCCTCCTACTCATTGCCCATTAACTAACGTGACAATGAATGCGAGTACACTTTTAGGTTCTCCTAATTATACTTATACTTGGGTACAATCTGGAACTTCTTCATTTACAACTACTAGTACAGGCAGTAGTTTAAACGATCAAATAACTGTAACCTCAACAGGAGCTAATACATTTACAGTTTTCACTGAAGATAGATACTCTTGCCCTCAATCAACTACTGTTTCATTAAACGTTTTTCCTACTCCTACAATTACTGTTAATAGTTCAACAATTTGTGCGGGACAACAAACAGCAACTTTAATAGCAAATGGCGCCACATCATACACATGGTCGACAGGATTAAGTGCATCTACCGGTTCTATTGTTACAGGAACACCTGCTTCAACTCAAAACTACACAGTAACCGGAGAAGACATTAACGGATGCATTAATAATACTGTAACAGCTATTACTGTTGCCCCACTTCCTACTGTCACTGTAAATAGCTCTTCTATTTGTATTGGCCAACAAACAGCTACTTTAGTAGCTAATGGTGCCAGCACTTATAGTTGGACTCCATCTGTTAACTTAAGTTCTTCATCTGGAACAACAGTTACAGGAACACCTGCGGCTACTGAAAGTTATACCATTATAGGAACTGATCTAAATGGTTGTTTTAACAATACAACATCTACAATAACCGTTAACTCATTACCTACTATTACAGTAAATAGTTCTACAATTTGTTTAGGGCAACAAACAGCAACATTAACAGCAAATGGAGCTGCAACATATAGTTGGATTCCAGGAACAGGTTTAAGTGCAACTACTGGATCTGTTGTTACTGGAACTCCTAGTGCTACAGAAAACTACACAGTTGTAGGAATGGATGCAAACGGCTGTATTAGTGGAACTATATCAGCCATCACAGTTAATCCTTTGCCTACCTTAACGGCAACAAGTGCCACGATATGTGTTGGGCAACAAACCGCAACATTAACGGCATCGGGAGCAACAACTTATAGTTGGATTCCAGGCACAGGATTAAGTGCAACTACTGGATCAGTTGTAACTGGCACACCAAATGCTTCTCAAAATTATACAGTTGCAGGTATAGATGCCAATGGTTGTATAAATGGAACTATAACTGCTATAACAGTTAACCCATTACCTACCATTACAGTTTCGCCCGATATGACGGTTTGTCCATTAGCTTCAAATACATTAAGCGCTAGTGGTGCTAGTTCTTATACTTGGACTCCAAACATATTCTTAAATACTAATTTAGGAGCAAATATTATTTGTACACCATCAATAACAACTACTTATACAATTGATGGAACATCTGCCGCCTCTTGCACTAACTCAGCGGTCATGACTATTGCTGTAGCTAATACTGTTGTTGTGAATGCATTAGCTGGTGCAACACCATCTGCTACAATTTGTCCTTTAGGCAGTGCTATTTTATCCTCTAGTGGGGCTACTTCATTTACTTGGACACCGAGTTTGACCTTAAGTTCAGCAAATGGAGCTTCGGTAACTGCATCACCAGCAACATCAACCACTTATACAGTAATTGGATCAACTAGTACTTGCACTAACTCTGCTCAGGTAGTAGTGACGCTCACTGTAAATCCAACACTTACCGTAACTCCTATTCCATCGGTTATTTGTAGCGGAAACACATCTGTCTTAACCGCTAATGGAGCTAGCAATTATACTTGGTCTCCATCAGCTACATTAAATTCTGCAAATGGCGCAGCGGTTAATGCTAATCCTAATACAACAACCGTTTATAATATTACTGGAACAAGTCCATTAGGTTGCTTAGGCTCAACAACAACAACTGTATCTGTAATTCCTAAACCATCACTCAATGTAATATCAAGTCCAGGTGTTATTTGTGCTAATAGCAGCTCTACATTATCTGCTTCTGGTGCAACTAATTATACATGGTCGCCAAGTGCCAATTTAAGTAATGTAAATAGCAACACAACGGTTGCAACGCATCCACTTACCACAACATTTACTATTATTGGATCTAATGGTATTGCCCCATTTGTTTGTATAGATACAAAAACAGTTCAAGTAACCGTTATTCCTAATCCTACTTTAACCCCTGGACCAGATGTTCCAATTTGCGAAGGGCAATCTACTTTAATGTATGCTACTGGAGCTAATACTTATACCTGGAGCCCAACTATAGGAGTTAGTGATATAAATGATTCAACAACATCTGTGCAACCTCCATTACCTGGTGTATATATTTATACTGTAACAGGTACTACTAATAATTGTACTGGCACAGCAACTGTAGAAATTACGGTGAACGCATTACCAATTTTAGATGCAGGCATAGATAGCACTATAAATATTGATGAAACCATTACATTATTTGCTTCGGGTAACACTCCCGTAGGATTTATTAATGCCTCTTCTGGTGTTCCGTTTGAATGTAATTACTGTCCAACTGTAACCGTTAACCCACAAGAAAATACTTGCTACACTATAGAGGGAATTTCGAGCTTCGGTTGTAGAAATACAGATGTCGTTTGCATTACAGTTACTAAAGATTGGGATGTTTTTATTCCTAATGCTTTTACGCCTAACGGAGACATTAATAATGAAGTTTTTGCTCCAAAAGGTTATGGTATAGATAAAATTCGACTAGCAATTTTTGATCGTTGGGGTCATCAATTATTTAATGAAGAAGGGCAAACTGTTGGCTGGGATGGAACCTACAAAGGTAAAATATGCGAGCAAGGTGTGTATATATTTAAACTTGAAGTAACTGCCATGTCTGGAAAAAAACGATATAAAACAGGACATGTAACTTTACTTGGAAAAGTAAAATAATTTTTAGGCAATAAAAAGGCCGATGCTAACACAGCGGGTTTCTTTTGTAAACCTAAAGTGAAATTTTATGTACTCTATTGATTGGAATTACAACTCCTTTTTTTAAAATAACTCGTTTATCAGTAACTCCCCAAACAGTAGTTTCTACTAATTTAAGAGATTGATTGTCTTCAAAATAAATTTTAATTTTTGTATGTTCTAGATTCCCTAAAGCCAATGCTCTGTTTAATTCCGACTCCCGTTCTTTAATTTGTTCCTTATCAATTAATACGTCTTGTGCAGGAAATTTTAAAGCTTCGATTTTCTCTTTTTCTATCGGTTCAAATGTAGTAGTCATGATTTATTATTATTAAGTGGGTGAATAACTATATCATTAAACCATAATTTTCAATAAATGGTTACATTAATATAAAAATAATAATGAACATTATTTTCTTTCCAATAAAACTACATTTTCTACATGAGCAGTTTGTGGAAACATATCTATAGGTTTTATTTCTTTAATATCGTAATGCCCTACCATCATTGCTAGATCTCTAGCTTGAGTAGCGGGATTACAGCTTACATAAACAATTTTTTGTGGAGCTGCTTTTAAAATCACACTTATTACATCTTCATGCATGCCAGCTCTTGGCGGATCTGTTATAATAACATCAGGTTGTCCGTGCGTCTTAATAAATGATTCATTCAAAACATCCTTCATATCACCTGGATAAAATAATGTATTTGAAATATTATTAAAATCTGAATTATTTTTTGCGTCAATCACGGCATCTTCTACATACTCTACTCCCACTACTTTTTTTGCTTTTTTTGCCACAAAATTAGCAATCGTACCTGTACCCGTGTATAAATCATAAACCACCTCGTTACCCGTTAAGCCACATAAATCTCTAGTAATTTTATATAATTCGTAAGCTTGAGGTGAATTTGTTTGATAGAATGATTTAGCTGAAATCTTAAATTTCAAACCTTCCATTTCTTCAAAAATATGATCTCTGCCGCTAAAAGTGATAATCTCTAAATCCTGTAACGTATCATTTCCTTTTTGGTTAATCACGTATTGCAAGGAAGTAATTCGAGGAAAGGTGTTTTTTAAATGGTTTAATAATAAAGTGATGTTTTCGGGTTGGTTTTCAAAAAACTGAATCAATACCATTAATTCGCCATTACTAGAAGAGCGAATCATCAATGTTCTCAATAAACCTGTTTTATCTCTTACTCCAAAAAAAGTCATCCCATGTTTATTGGCGAAATCACGAATTTCGTTTCTGATAGAATTAGAAGGTTCCTCTTGTAAGTAGCAGTTTTTAATATCCAAAATTTTATCAAACATTTTAGGAATATGAAATCCTAATGCATTACGATTATCAATTGCTACGCCACTCTTTACTTCTTCATTGGTTAGCCATTTTTTATCCGAAAACGAAAACTCTAACTTATTACGATAAAAATAACTTTCCTTATTTGGAAAAATTGGTTTTAAGGTAGAAATATCTAAATGTCCGATGCGGGTTAAAGCATCTTCTACTGTTTTTTGTTTAAAAACTAATTGCGTATCGTAGGTCATGTGTTGCCATTTGCAACCACCACAATAACCAAAATGCTCACATTTAGGTTCTATTCTATTTTCTGAAGGTTTTTTAAGGGTTACAACATGACCCTCTGCATAATTGTTTTTTTTACGCGTAATCATCACATCAGCTATATCACCTGGTACGCCGCCATCCACAAAAATAACCATTCCATCTACTTTGGCTACTGATTTCCCTTCCGAAGAAATATCAACTATCTCTGCATTTTCAACAAAAATATTTTTCTTTATTTTACTCATAAGGATACAAAGATAGAAGTTTTAAGAAGTAAGATTTAAGAATTAAGGACATTTCTTAAAAAACTATAACATTTCCACAAATACAATATATATCATTAAATTTATGGCTGAAAATGACCTTCATAAAAAGCCCAATTAGACTATTACATAGCAAATACATAATTGTATTTGCTTTCCTTTTAGCATGTATTCATTCTGGATTTTCACAATCGCAGGTTAAAGTTGGAGATGGGAAATCAGAAAAAACAATTTCCATAAGACATGCTAAACGATTAGCTTATGATAAATCTTTAGGGGTTGATGCGAGACGTTTAATTGGTGATGTAGAATGTGAGCATCAAGGCGCTGTGATGCGTTGCGATAGTGCTTATTTATTTAGTGATAAAAAACTAATTGCATATGGTCATATTAGTATTATCAAAGGCGATAGTATTTTTTTATATGGAGATTCGTTGCGATATGATGCTACTACTAAGTTAGCTAATATGAAAGGTAATGTGCGTTGTATTGAGAAAGATATGACTTTGACGACTAATACCTTAATTTATGACATCGGCAAATCAGTTGCTAGTTATTACAATGGCGGAAAAATAGTCAATAAAGAAAACACCTTAACCAGCAAAAACGGACATTACTATTCCGCTACAAAAGATCTAACCTTTCATTATGATGTTGTTTTGGTAAATCCAGAAATCAAAATGCGAGGCGACACACTCAGGTATAATACCATTAACAAAACATCTTACTTCATGGGTCCATCAATTATCACAAGTAAAGAGAGTTATATTTATTGCGAAAATGGTTGGTACGATACAGAGAATGAAATCTCCCGATTTAGTAAAAATGCCATTATTGTTAACGAAAAACAAAAATTAACGGGGGATAGTATTTATTACGATCGTAAAAAAGGCTATGGCAGAGCAACTAAAAATGTTCGTATAATTGATACCACTGAACAAAGCCAATCAACTATTACTGGCGATTTTGCTGAGCATTTCGAAAAAGGGAATAAATCAATCGTTACTGGTCATGCAATATACGGAAGACGTATTGAGAAAGACTCCTTATTTATGTCGGCAGACACCTTATTTTATGACCAACCAGATTCCATTCGCACGTTTATAAAAGCATACCGACATGTAAAAATTTACAAAACAGATTTACAAGGGATGTGCGATTCGTTAACGTATTTGTTACATGATTCATTAATGACGATGTACAACTCACCAATTTTATGGACCAATAACGGACAAGTTACTGCAAAATTAATTAAAGTAACAGCAGGCCAATCTACTATAAAATATTTTGAATTATTGAATAATGCCATTGTGATTCAAAAAGTTGATAGCTTGGATGATAAAAAATACAATCAAATTGAAGGGAAAAAAATAGAAGGTTTTTTTGCAAAAGATTCTCTAGGAGAACAAAATATAAGGAAACTAAATGTGATTGGCAATGCTGAGATTATCTATTATGTGAAACAAAAAAAGAATTATAAAGGAGTAAATAAAACTGCCTGCAGCGACTTAACTGTTTGGTTTAATGAGGAAGGTGTTGATAGAACAACTTTTAGAAATAAACCCGAATCAACTGTTTATCCATTAAAAGACATTAATGATGAGGACATGCGATTAAAACATTTTTCTTGGATGGAAAATAAACGGCCAAAAAAGAAAAATGACATTTTAATCAGATAGCATTCCTAAATTTTTTAGTAATATATAATCATAGATGTGTAAGATTTAACCTTAAAAAGTTTGAATTTATTTTTTTCCGATGTAATTTAGTCAAATGATGAAAAATGTACTTACAATTTTAGGAATTTTAATTTCAGCTTTTTCATTTTCTCAAACGGGACCTGCTGGAGTTGGCTCTTCGTCAAATAATGTATTTTGGTTAAAAGCAGACGCAGGCACTTCAAGTACAACTAATAATACACGTATTTCTTCATGGAGTGATCAGTCTGGAAACGGAATTAATATGACTCAAACAGTAGCTGTTCAGCAACCTTCATTTGCTACAAGTGTGATAAACGGCATGCCTGCTATTCAATTTGATAACGTGAGCACTACAAATGATAAAATGATTAGCAGTGATTCGCCTATTTTAGATAACACATCAGGATATTCATTTTTCAATGTAATAAGGCCTCAAAATGTAGACAATGAAGCTAGATCTATTGTTTCAAAAAGAACAACCGTTGGAGTAGATCAGTCATTTATGCTGTTCTTTTTTACTGGAAGCAGGTATTATGTTGATTTACAAACAACTAACAATAGATTTAACACAACTACTACTTATACGGCAAACAATAACTATATTTTAAATACAGTCTATAATGGAACTATAGCCGCTGCATCACGAGCTAGGGCTTACACGGGAGAAACATTAGAGATTACAGCGACAGAAACAAATACTTTAATACCTGATAATGCTTCACCATTATTAATAGGCACTACAGACGCTAAAGACGGCAGACCATTTGGCGGTTATATTGCTGAAGTTATTATTTATAGAGTTACTGTTAATGATGCACAAAGAATTCTAGTAAATAATTATCTTTCATCTAAATACGATATTGCCTTAAGTGCTAATGACAAATACAGCGGAGACACACCAGCTAATGGAGATTATGACAGAAGTGTAGCAGGAGTTGGTGCCGAAGCATCGGGCTCAAGTCCTACTTTTTCAGCTTCTGCTGCCTCAGGATTAGGTATTAGAACGTTATCGGGATTAGGAACTGGCGACTATGTTTTAGCTGGGCATGCAGTTCCTTCAAATTCGGTAATTACATCGGATATCATTGGCTTATCTGGCACAAATCCTGCACGATGGTCGCGTATTTGGTATATTGATGTTACAAATGCAGGAGCTGTTTTACAAGCAGATGTAGAGTTTGACATGGTTGCTGGTGGCATGAGCGGAACAACACCTGCCACAGCATCAAATTATAAACTATTATACCGTGCGGGGACTTCGGGCGCATGGTCTGAAGCCGCCACTGCTAGTTCTATATCTGGAACAAAGGTTATTTTTGCATCTTATAATTTCAACAATAATGCTGATGATGGTTATTACACAATTGGTACCATGAATAACGCCCTAAGCCCTCTGCCAATTGAACTTCTTAGCTTTGATGCCATCATGAATGATAAACACGTCGATATTACTTGGGCAACCGCTACTGAAATAAATAATGATTATTACACCATTGAAAAAAGTAAAGATGGAATTAATTTTGAAACCTCATCAATTGTTGACGCCGCAGGAAATAGTGTATCACTGATTAATTATAAAGATGTTGACACAAATCCATTTGAGGGCATTTCATACTACCGTTTAAAACAAACTGATTTTAATGGAACATTTTCTTATTCGAAAATTGTTTCCGTAAATTATACGTTGTCGAATGATGGTATTAGTGTTTTTCCAAATCCAACAGACGGAGAAATAAATATTAATATTAAAGATTTAGAAGGCAAAGAGGTATTAGTTGTTATACGAGATATAACAGGTAAAGAATGTTTTTCTAAAGTTATTATTAGTCAAGAAAATCTACAATTAATTGCAGTTGATAGCGAACAAAAATTAGCAGCTGGTACATACATTGTTACTGCAAGTACAAGCAACAAACTTTATAGTAAAAAAATTATTGTTAAGTAATTACGATAACAGAGCGCTTAAAACTTTAGGATTACTTTAAATTATTATAAAATGATAATTTGTATATTTATCATTTAATTTTAAAACTATATGAAGTTATTACAAAATAAAGTAGCCATCATTACTGGCGCGTCTCGTGGCATTGGAAAAGGAATTGCCGAAAAATTTGCAGAACAAGGTTGTAACATTGCTTTCACCTTTTTATCATCTTTAGAAAAAGCTAAAGCTTTTGAAACTGAATTAGCAACTAAATACGGTGTAAAAGTAAAAGGATACCAAAGCGATGCGGCTGATTTTAAAGCTGCAGATCAATTAGTAACAGATGTAGTTGCTGAATTTGGAACAGTAGATGTTTTAGTAAATAACGCCGGTATTACTCGCGATACCTTATTAATGCGCATGAGTGAACAACAATGGGACGAAGTTATGAATGCTAACTTAAAATCTGTATTCAATTTAACAAAAGCAGTTCAAAAACCCATGTTAAAAGCACGCAGTGGTTCTATTATCAATATGAGTTCTGTGGTTGGTGTAAAGGGAAATGCGGGCCAGGCTAATTACTCGGCATCAAAAGCAGGTATTATTGGTTTTACAAAATCTGTAGCTTTAGAATTAGGCTCTCGTAACATCAGAAGCAATGCGATTGCTCCAGGTTTTATTGAAACTGAAATGACGGGTGCTTTAGATGAAAAAGTAGTTCAACAATGGAGAGATTCTATTCCTTTGAAACGCGGTGGCTCTGCCGAAGATGTAGCAAACTTAACTTTGTTTTTAGCAAGCGACATGAGCGCATACATTACTGGCCAATGCATTAATGTTTGCGGAGGAATGCTTACTTAAAAGTTAGATTTTAGAAGTAACTATAAATCTAAAATCGCACCTCAAAAATCGTAAATCGCAAAATGGAATTTATCTCTAACTATCCTTGGTATTACACCCTGTTATGTTTCTTAGCAGGGTTTGTTTTTAGTGCCTTATTGTATGTTCGAGATAAACAAAACACAGAACGTTCAAAGGTTTTATTGTATAGTTTAGCCGCTTTACGCTTTGCGTCTATCAGTATCATAGCCTTATTATTGCTTGATGTATTTATTAAGCGTTTAGTAAATGAAACGGAAAAGCCTGTTATTATTTTAGCTCAGGATAATTCCTCATCTTTAATTGCAGGAAAAGATTCTACAGAAATAAAAAATGAGTATACAAAAGCAATCGCTTCTTTTGCAAATGCCATAAAAGACAAATACGATGTAAAAACATATCAGTTCGATTCTGAATCTAAACCTTCTGAAACATTTGATTTTAAAGGAAAAGAAACAGACATTTCAAAGTTATTTTTAGACTTAGAAAACAACTACGCTAACAAAAACATTGGCGCTATTATTTTAGCGACTGATGGTATATATAATAAAGGAACAAACCCTTTATATAGTATTAGTAAATTTAATGCGCCTATTTACACTATTGCTTTAGGAGATACGGTTCCTTTAAAAGATGCCTGGATACAATCTATCAATCATAATCAAGTTGCATATTTAGGCAATTCATTTCCTGCAGAAGTTATTGTAAACGCGATTGATTTAAAGGATAAATCAATTACCGTTACTTTATCACAAGCTGGCAAATTATTAAAATCCGAATTGTTGGCAATTAATTCAAACAACTTTAGTTCTACGCTTAGCTTTTTATTAGATGCTGATAAACCAGGTATTCAAAAATACACGGTATTTATTTCGACATTAGAGGAAGATAAGAATAAACAAAACAACAGTCAGTCATTCGTCATTGATGTGATTGATAATAGAGAGAAAGTATTAATCTTAGCCAATGCACCTCATCCTGATATTGCAGCTCTTGAACAAAGTATTTCATCAGCTCAAACCTATGAGGTAGACGTGGCATTAATTAATGATTTTACAAAACCACTAAAACCATATTCATTAATCATATTACATCAAACTCCAACATTAACTCAGCGTATTACGAACGAATTAAAAGCTAATAATCAATCCGTATTTTATATTGGGAATGATGTCATTAATTATGCTACAGGACAAAACATCAAAAGAATCGGTGACTCGCGCAAAAATGATGTGGAAGCAGCCTTTAAAAAAGAATTTCCATTATTTAATGTCAGTAGCGAATTACAAAATTATTTTAAAGAATTTCCTGCGGTAAAATGTAACTTTGGAAATACCTCAATAACAAACGGTGCAAACGCTTTATTAAATCAAAAAATTGGTGTGGTAGAAACCGATGAACCCTTAATGGTATTTTCAGAAACTAATGGCGTTAAAACATGTGGCTTTTTAGGAGATGGTTTATGGAAATGGCGAATGAGAGATTTTGCAGATCACAGCAACCACAATTTGTTTAATGAATTAATTAGCAAAACAGTCCAGTACTTATCGGTGAAAGCAGACAAAAGTTTTTTTAGAGTCTTTACCAAAAAAATCATCAATGAAAATGAAGCGATTGATTTTACCGCAGAAGTATACAACCAAAGTTATGAGTTAGTAACAGAACCAGACGTGACATTGATTTTAAAAGATGATAAAGGCAAAACTTACAATTATACATTCAATAAAAAACAAACGATGTATAGCTTATCTGCTGGGCAATTTACAGCGGGCGAATATAGTTATGAAGCCAAAGTAAAATTTGGAGATAAATTGTATACAAAATCAGGAATTGTAATTATCAAGGAAATTGTTTCTGAAAAAATAAATACGGTTGCTAATCATCAATTACTATATCAAATTTCAAAGCAAAGTGGCGGTAAATTGTTTTACAAAAATCAATTAGAGCAATTACAAAAAGACATCCTTTCTTCTGATTCTATCAAATCAATTACTTATTCTCATAAGCAATTAACAGATTTGGTAAACCTAAAATGGATATTTGGCATTATCATTTTACTACTTTCGATTGAGTGGTTTTTGAGGAAACACAATGGAAAAGTGTAAATAGCTCTTAAAAAACACCCTTTTAAGAATCCAATTTTAAACCTCTATTATGGCACTTTTATTGCCTTAATAAATCATCAAATCATTACATTTGTTTAACTAAATCTCATACAATGAAAAAATTACTTATTCTATCTTCCGCAATCATCCTTTCTTTATCTGCTTTCAGATCTTCTGATGGAGATAAAATACCTTCTGCAACAGTAAAAAAGTTAGATGGTTCTACCACTAATTCAAATACATTTTCTAACAATGGGAAACCAATCATTATTAGTTTTTGGGCCACTTGGTGTAAACCTTGTAAAAAAGAATTAGATGCAATTAATGAAGAGTATGCTGAATTGGTAAAAGAAACTGGTGTAAAACTAATCGCAATATCAATTGATGATGCGCGTAGCTCAGGAAAAGTAGTAACTGATGTTAAAGTAAAAGGCTGGACATATGAAGTATATATTGACGAAAATCAAGACTTTAAACGCGCGATGAACGTTAATAATGTACCTCATACTTTTTTAGTTGATGGTGAAGGTAAAATTGTATGGAGTCATAACTCTTATGCAGAAGGCGACGAAGAAAAATTATTTGAACATGTTAGAAAATTAGCCAAAGGCGAAAAAATAGCAGGGCACTAATTCCTATTTTAATTACCTAACCATTAACATTATATGTCTGTAAAATCTATTACACGCTTTTTAATTATTTCTTCTGCTGCATTATTCTGCAATACAGCTAACTCTCAAATATTAAATGAGTTAGGTTCGGTTCACGGTAATTTTCAGATAGATGCTGCCTATTATCAAAAAGACACTATTATAGATGCCGATCCGGGCAGCGAATTATTTAGATACAATGCCTTTGGAAACATTAATTATTCAAAAGGTGGTTTTAGTGCGGGTGTTCGTTTCGAAAGTTATAATCCACCATTATTAGGTTATTTGCCAGGCTACAAAGGTTCTGGTGTTCCTTATCGCTTTGCCAGATATCAGCACAAAGATATTGATATTACAGTTGGTAATTTTTATGAGCAATTTGGTAGTGGAATTACTTTAAGAGCTTATGAAAATCGTGGACTGCTTTACGATAATGCCTTAGACGGAATGCGCGTTATTTTTACTCCAAAAAATGGTATTACCATTAAAGGTTTAGTGGGTAAACAACGTACATATTTTTCTTTATCACCTGGAGTAGTTCGTGGAATTGACGCAGAGGTAAATATCATGGATTTATTTGATTCTATTTTAGGGAAATCTAAAACAAAAGTAATTATAGGCGGAAGCTTTGTAAGTAAATATCAAGAAGATCAAAATCCAACATTAGTTTTGCCGCAAAATGTGGCAACAGGTGCTGGACGTATAACTATCATTAGAGGCGGATTTAATTTTAATGCAGAGTATGCCAATAAAGCAAACGATCCATCGTATCAAAATAAATACAGCTATCAGCAAGGACACGCTGTCATTGCCTCTGCATCGTATGGAACAGATGGATTTTCAGCAATGCTTTCTGGAAAAATGTTAGACAACATGAGTTTTAGAAGTGATAGAGATGCGCAAAATACGATTGCCATGATTAATTACCAGCCAGATTTTAGCAAATTTCATACGTATTCATTAATGGCATATTACCCATATGCAACTCAACCTAACGGCGAAGTTGGTGGAACGGGAGAGATACAATATAAAGTAAAAAAAGGAACTTGGTTAGGAGGTAAATATGGAATGGACATTACACTAAATGCATCAGCATATTTCGCAACTGATACTATTGGAATAGCTCCAATTAACGATACTTTGAGAAACTTTAAATATTCAACCAATTACAGTAACCTTGGAGAAGAATATTATCATGACTTTAACATTGAAATTACTAAAAAATTAAATAAAAAACTAAAATTGACAGTCATGTACGCTAATCAATTTTTAAATCAATCCATTGTACAATTTAATACTCCTGATAAAGAGGAACACCCAGATATTAAATCTCATATTGGCGTAATAGATCTTACTTGGAGATACAAAACTGGCTCTGCTATTCGCTTTGAAGCACAAGGTTTTTTTGCAGATTATGATTATAAAGAACATGCCATTGATGCGAATGGAAATAAAAACATTACTAGTAACACAGGCTCTTGGGCTTCTGCTTTAATTGAATGGACCCCAAATACACATTGGAGCATTACTGTTGCAGATCAATACAATTACAACAATCCAGTTATTTCAAAAAGAGTGCATTATTATTTTGGAATGATTGGATATACAAATGGACCTACAAGAGTTTCTGTAAGTTATGGTCGTCAGCGACAAGGTATTTTTTGCGCCGGTGGTGTTTGCCGGTTTGTGCCTTCATCAAGTGGTTTAAATATTAGTATTTCATCCAGTTTTTAATAAATAGATTAAATAATAGTACTATGAAAAAAATAATTTATCAAATCACCATCTTAATTGCAATTATATTAATTATTGTAAGTTGTGATAAAGTTAAAAATGTAAAAGATCCAAACGCTGAACCAATTATTGGAAACAGAAAAGTTTTTGTAGAAGATTATACTGGACATAAATGTGGAAATTGCCCCGCAGCAGCTGATACTTTAAAATACTTAACAAAAAAGTATCCAGGTCAAGTTGTTGCCTTGGCTATTCATGCAGGATTTTTCGCTAATATAAATGCTACATACCCTACAGATTTAAGAAATCCTACTAGCACGGCTTACGACAATACTTTTGGCGTTTCTTTAGCAGGAAATCCAAATGGATTAATCAATAGATCTGGATTTAGTTCAGCTAATTTCATCAAAGCCTATACAACATGGGAAGGTGAAGTAACTCAAATGCTTAGCAGACCAGCAAAATTTGAAATTAAGATTAGAAATACCTTCACAACATCAAACAATAACTTAAACACTAGTATTACTGTTAAATCATTAACAAATAATGCTGGTATTTACAAACTAGTTATATTATTATCTGAAGACAGTATTATTGCCGAACAACTAGATTATAGATTACCATCAGGAAGTCAATTAATTCCAAATTACGAGTTCAATCATGTTTTAAGAGAAGCTGTTAATAGTTCTTTTGGCGATCCTATTTTTACTAGTGGCGCTGTAGCAAATGACTCAGCGGTAAAAGCTTTCCCTAATTATTCAATTAATTCAGCATATAACGCATCAAAATGTCATATCATTGCTTATGTATATGATGCGGATCCTAATAGCCCAACCTATTACGAAGTGTTACAGGTTGAAGAAGCGCACGTGAAGTAATTAATTCACAAATTCAATTTGTCAGTTCCATCTGTCATCCTGAGCGGAGTCGAAGGTCGAGAACTAACAACATTAATTTCCCTTTTGCAAAGCTCTTTATAAATGTATATTTTTACACATTAGAATACATTTATGAAACCATCCATTCCAAGAGGCACCAGAGATTTCGGGCCTGCAGAAATGCAGAAACGTCAATATATTTTCAATATTCTGAAAACCAATTTTCAATTGTTTGGTTATGCTCCTATTGAAACGCCAACCATGGAAAACATTACAACCTTAACTGGTAAATATGGCGAAGAAGGCGATCAATTAATTTTTAAGGTTTTAAATTCTCGAATACACGAGAGTAAAGACGATAAAAAAGAATTACTCAAAAAAGAATTCAATACCTCTTTAGAAAAATCATATAACTCGGAAGCATTAACCGAAAAAGCCTTACGTTACGATTTAACGGTTCCCTTTGCACGTTATGTGGTGATGAATAATCACGCACTCACCTACCCTTTTAAACGTTATCAAATACAGCCAGTTTGGCGTGCCGATAAACCACAAAAAGGTCGTTACCGTGAATTTTACCAATGTGATGCCGATGTGATTGGCTCTAACTCATTAATTAATGAGTTAGAATTAATTGCCATGATGGATAAATCGTTTTCTGAATTAAATATTCCTGTATTGGTTAAATTTAATAACCGAAAAATATTAAGTGGCATTGCCGAAATCTTAAATGCCAGCGATAAAATCATTGACATCACAGTTGCTATTGATAAACTTGATAAAATTGGTAAAGACGGCGTCGTAAAAGAATTACAAGAAAAAGGAATTTCAGAAACTGCTATTAAACAATTAGAACCCTTAATTGATTTATCAGGTTCAAATGAAAATAAAGTAAGCACTTTAAAAACATTTTTAGCAAATAGCGAAGTAGGAAAAAAAGGAATTGAAGAAATTGAATTTTTATTAAATAATTTAACTACGCTTAAAATCAAACACATTAGCGTAGAGTTAGATATCACGTTAGCTCGCGGATTAAATTATTATACAGGAACTATTTTTGAAGCCAAAGCCAATGCTGGAACATTTACGCCAAGTATTTTAGGTGGTGGTCGTTATGATGATTTAACGGGTATTTTCGGACTAAAAGGTTTATCAGGCGTTGGTATTTCTTTTGGCGTTGATCGTATTTATGATGTGATGGAAGAATTAAATTTATTTCCTGAAGCTGTAAATAGAGTATCTACCACAAAAATTTTATTAGCCAATTTTGGTGAAGCCGAATTAATGCACTGCGTAGGTTTAGTTTCTAAATTAAGAGCTTTTGGAATTAATGCAGAAGTGTATCCAGATGTGGTGAAGAAAATTGCCAAACAATTTGAATATGCTGATAAAAAACAAATTCCTTTTGTGGGAGTTGTTGGCGGAAACGAAATGACCAACAATACCGTGATGTTAAAAAACATGGCTTCCGGAACTCAGGAAGAAGTTGGTTTTGAAAAATTAGTGGAGAGTTTGAAATAAATATTTCTAAAATTAATAAAACAAAAAAGGCTTCGTTAACGAAGTTTTTTTTGTTTATAAATGTATAATTTTAAATTGCATCAAAATCAACAACTAACTTTTCGGTTAATGGATGTGCTTGGCAAGTTAAAATAAAACCATCTTCAACCTCAGCATCAGTTAAGGCGAAGTTTGCATCCATTTTTGCTTTTCCTTCAATAACCTTTGCACGGCAAGTACAACACACTGCGCCTTTACAGCTAAACGGAGCGTCAACACCTGCATCAATAGCTGCATCTAAAATAGTTAAACCTGCAGTATTTAATTTCATCGTCGTTTCAATACCATATTGTATAACGGTCACCTCGCTGTTTACATCAGCACCAGTTACAACTGCACCTTCTGCTTTTGAAACCGCATCAGCCACCGCACTAAAATATTCAATATGAACTTTTTCTTTGGCAATATTTAATCCTTCTAGAGCTTGCTTAATATTTTCCATCATTGGTCCTGGACCGCAAATAAAATATTCATCTGCGTTAACGCCACCGTAATTTTCAATAATAGCTTTTACTCTATCAACTGATAGTAAACCTTTTTGTAAATCGCTCACTTGTGTTTTAGGCGTGTCGTATACATTTAATACTTTTACTCTATCTGCATTTTCAGAAACAATTTTCTCAATCTCCGTTTTAAAAATAACTGAATCTTCATTACGGTTTGCATAAACTAGAGTAACGTTACTTTGTTTTTCGATGTATAAAACACTTTTTAAAATACTCATCATGGGTGTAATACCACTTCCACCAGCAAATAACACATAATGCTTTTTGTTATTACCTGATAAAATTGAACTAAAATTTCCCATTGGAGTCATTACCTCTACCGCATCACCTACTTTCCAAGTTCGGTTCATTAAAGTTGAAGCTCGTCCGTCTTGTACTTCTTTTACAGCTACGCGTAATTCTTTTTCGCTATAAGGACTCGTGCAAATACTATATGAACGACGCAATTCTTCGCCATTTACATTTAATTTAACTGTAATATATTGACCTTGTTTAAATTGGTATTCGTGTTGAATTGCTAGAGGGATATCAAAAGCAATGGAAACGGCATCAACTGTTTCTCTGCGAATATCTTTTACTTTTAAGGTGTGGAATCTTGCCATTTTTTAAATTTTAGTTGCGCAAAAATAAAATATTAATGTGATAATTAAACAGTAAATGATTTTTATTGTTTAAACAGTTATAAAATGAGGATAAAACCTTTGAAAAAAAGCGGTCAAAAGCTTATATTTGTATAATTCATAAACAAAAACGATGGAACTTACTCAATTTGAAGATGTATTTGAAGGCAAATTAGCCAAAAATGAAATGGTGGAGCCTAAAGATTGGATGCCGGATAATTACCGTAAGCATTTAATTCGCCAAATATCACAACACGCGCACTCTGAAATAGTGGGGATGTTACCAGAAGGTAACTGGATTACTCGTGCGCCAAGTTTACGCGCTAAAGTAGTTTTATTAGCTAAGGTGCAAGACGAAGGTGGACATGGTTTATATTTATACACTGCTGCCGAAACTCTGGGTATTAGCCGCGATGAATTATTAGATAATTTACATACCGGTAAAGCAAAATATTCGTCTATTTTTAATTATCCAACTTTAACTTGGGCAGATATTGGTGCAGTGGGTTGGTTAGTAGATGGTGCTGCCATTATGAATCAAGTGATGTTGCAACGTACTTCTTACGGACCTTATGCACGTGCTATGGTGCGTATTTGCAAGGAAGAAAGCTTTCACCAACGTCAAGGTTTCGAAATTATGACTCACTTGTCATTTGGCACTGCTGATCAAAAAGCAATGGCACAAGATGCGTTAAACCGTTGGTGGTATCCAACAATGATGATGTTTGGTCCACCAGATGCAGAATCACCCAATAGCGAAAATGCAATGAAATGGCGTATTAAGCGTGAAACAAACGATCAATTGCGTCAAAAATTCGTTAACCAAACTGTTCCTCAAGTAGAATATTTAGGATTAACAGTTCCGGATGCAAACTTAAAATGGAATGAAGCTAAAAAAGGATACGATTATAGCGAACCAAATTGGGCTGAGTTTAAACAAGTAATTAGTGGAAACGGTCCTTGTAATAAAGAACGCTTAGCAGCTCGTAACAAAGCGCATGATGACGGCGCTTGGGTAAGAGAAGCTGCACAAGCCTTTGCTAAAAAACGTAAAGAAGTTTACGAAGCAGCTTAGTAAAAAGAGATAAGTTATAAGTTTTGAGTTATTAGATTAAAATAATTTCAAAACAAAACAACAAACAACAATATTCAAACAACCAATAACTAGTTTTAAAATGTCAGATAATCAAGGCCCAGTTTGGGAAATATTTTTACAAAAAAAAGCAGGACAACCTTTTGTACACTGCGGAAGTTTGCATGCGTTCGATAAAGAAATGGCTTTGCAAAATGCTAGAGATTTATACACTCGTCGCGGAGAAGGTGTTTCTATTTGGGCAGTACCCTCTAATGCTATTGTAGCGAGTAGCCCAGAAGATATTGGTCCTTTCTTCGAGCCTTCAAACGATAAAGTATATCGTCATCCTACGTTTTATCAAATTCCGGATGCGATAGGGCATATGTAATTTTTAGACACAAGATACAAGATATAATACTTGTTTATCTTATCATCAAAAATTTAATTACTAAAAAAATCTGCGGTAATTTGCGAAATCTGCGGCATAAACAAAATGACAACACAAGAAGCATTATTTAATTATACATTACGATTAGGAGATACTAACTTAATTTTAGCACAACGTTTAAGTGAGTGGACAGGCCACGGCCCTTTTTTAGAAGAAGATCTAGCTTTAACTAACATTGCTCTAGATATTACAGGTGCAGCAAAATCATTGTTAGAATATGCTTCAACGATCGAAAATAAAGGCAGAAGCGCTGATGATTTAGCTTATTTCAGAAATGATAGGCAGTTTTTTAATGCCCAAATAACAGAACAACCAAATGGCGATTATGCCAAAACCATTGCTCGTCAGGCAATCATGGATTGTTTTGATTATTATTTTTTTACAGAATTAGCAAAAAGTAAGGACGAAACTTTAGCTGGCATTGCCCAAAAATCAATTAAAGAAGTAACCTATCATTTACGTCATACCTCATCTTGGTTAGAACGTTTTGGTGATGGTACTGAAGAAAGTCATAATAAAACACAAACTGCTATTAACCAATTATGGCAATATACTGGCGAGTTATTTGAAATGACTGAAGTTGATGAAATTTTATTAAAAGAAGGTATCGCTGTTGATTTGAATTTAGTGAAAGCCAAATGGGAAAAACACATGGCTGATTTATTAGCAAAATGTACTTTAATACAACCAGAAAATGTATTTATGCAAACTGGTAGCCGCAAAGGAATTCATACAGAGCATTTGGCATTTATTTTAGCAGAGATGCAAGCTTTGCCGCGTATGTATCCGGATGCGAAGTGGTAATCAATAGTTGTTGGTTGTTTGAAAAAAGTTTTTTGATTTTTAATTAAATGTCAAACAACAAATCTCCTATAATAAAAAACAAATATTAATGAGCTTTAAAGAATCCTGGAAAAAAATATCGCCCTACTTTGTAGATGTTTGGCAATACATTGTGATTATCATCATCATGATTATTGCAGCGATATTTATCTTATAATTACCCAATACTTTCTGCGCAAAAAATCTCTGTGATCTTTGCGGTTAAAATATGAAAACCAAAGAAGACATACTTTCATTACTTTCTGAAATTCCCGATCCAGAAATTCCAGTCATTTCTATCATCGAATTAGGCGTTATTAGAGATATTAATATTATTGACGAGGTATCGGTTACTTTAAAAATCACCCCTACCTACTCTGGTTGCCCAGCCATGAAACAGATAGAAGATGATGTGCGAAAAAAATTGACAGAAATTGGGTTCACCAATATCTCAATTAATACTATTTTCTCTCCACCTTGGACAACCGATTGGATTACAGCTGAAGCCAAAGAAAAACTAAGAATTTACGGCATAGCACCGCCTGAGCATAGCACCGAAGATAAAAGTTGGCTAACCGGAAAAACAAAAAATATCGCTTGTCCTCGCTGCAAATCTCAAAACACCAAATTAATTTCTCAATTTGGTAGCACGGCCTGTAAAGCTTTACACCAATGTGAAGATTGTTTGGAGCCCTTTGATTATTTTAAATGTATTTAGGTTTCAAAATTTCTTTTTCCAAAAAATAATTCCCAATTTTATCTAACAAAAAAATACTTAATATGAGTTTTATACTTTCCGAACTTAAAGAAAAAGTAATGGTTATTACTTTAAATCGTGCAGATAAATTTAATAGTTTTAATAGAGAAATGGCTTTGCAATTGCAAGATGCATTAGATGAAGCAGAAGCTAATGAAAATGTTAGAGCAATTGTTTTAACAGGAATAGGAAAAGCTTTTTGTGCAGGACAAGATTTAGCAGAAGCTATTGACCCAAACGGACCTGGCATTGCAAAAATAGTTGACGAGCATTACAATCCCATTATTTTAAGAATCCGTAAAATCGAAAAACCAATCATAGCTGCGGTTAATGGTGTAGCCGCTGGCGCTGGCGCTAATATTGCTTTGGCTTGTGATATCGTAACTGCCACAAACTCTGCTTCTTTTATTCAAGCATTTAGTAAAATTGGTTTAATACCAGATAGCGGCGGAACGTTTTTCTTACCTCGTTTAGTTGGTTTTCAAAGAGCAACTGCTTTAATGATGACTGGCGACAAAGTAATGGCAACCGAAGCTCAACAAATGGGTATGATTTATAAAGTATTTGCTGATGAAACCTTTATGACGGATGCTTTGGCTTTTGCCAATACATTAGCCAATATGCCAACAAAAGCAATGGGTTTAACGAAACGTTTATTAAACGACAGCTTGTTTAACACACACGATAAACAATTAGCTCGCGAAGGTATTATACAAGTAGATGCGGCATCTACCGCAGATTACGCCGAAGGTGTAAATGCTTTTTTAGAAAAGCGCAAGCCTGAGTTTAAAGGAAAATAAGTGGCTTAGCGTCATGCTGAACTTATTTCAGCATCTCATGATACCCTGAAACGTTTTCAGGGTAACCCTACGTTATTAAACCTCCTATTGTTTACAATTTTTTTGTATCCCACGCCTTAAAAGTCGTTATAACCTTAATTTTACTGTTATGAAGGCATACAAACTCTTATTTATTTCCTTTCTTTTTTTAAGCTTCTCAGCTTTTGCACAACCTAAAAAAGAATACTACGATAGTGAACAATTAAAACTAAAATCCGAAACCAATATTGTAAAAGGTATGCCACATGGACGCCATGTAGAATATTACAAAAATGGCAACGTATCGCGAAAAGGTTCATTTTACAACGGAAAAGAAGATAGTACGTGGTATTTTTATTATGAAAATAAAGTTTTAAAAGCTATCGAAAATTACAATAGAGGTAAAAAAAACGGTCATAATTATTATTATTCCAAAACTAGTGAGTTAGCTCAAGAAACCGTTTTTAATCAAAATTTACCTGATAGTATTTGGACTTCGTACCATGAAAACAAAACGGTAAAAAGTCGCGAATCCTTTGCTAAAGGAAAAAAAACAGGTGATTGGTTATATTATTTTGATAACGGACAATTAGAAAGTTCTGGAAAATTTGAAAATGATTTAAAAGAAGGCGAAGTAAAAACCTTTTATAAAAACGGAAAACCTGCTTCTGTTTCCTCATTTTGTAAAGGCAAACCTTGTGGTAAGATTTTAGAATATTACGAAAATGGTCAACAAAAATTAGAAAAAGAATACGTGGATTCTGTTGCTTTTGCCATTCACAATATGTGGAATGAATTAGGAAAACAAATTATTACAAATGGTTCCGGAACCATTACGGCACAATACAACAGTGGAATTATTAAAGCTCAAGGCGCCTATAAAGAAGGCTTTATGAATGGCTTATGGCGCTACTTTCATCATAACGGGGAATTGGACTATGAAGCTAATTATGAAAAAGGCGTATTGAATGGTTTGTACTCTTCTTACTACCAAAATCATAAAGAAAAAAGCGAAGGCTGGTTTGTAAACGGAAAGAAAAACGGACTATGGAAATTCTTTACCGAAAAAGGTGAAAAAGAAATGGAAGGAACATTAAAAGATGGTTTACGAAACGATAAATGGACTTACTATTACAGTAATGGGAATAAAGAATCAGAAGGATATTTTTTAGATGATAAACAAACAGGCACTTGGGAATATTTTTATCCAACTACCGAAAAATGGAAACAAGGTAATTTTGACAATGATTTAAAAACGGGCATTTGGACAACCTGGTTTGAGAACGGAAAAAAATTACAAGAAGGTTCTTATGTTGCTGGCAAAGAAAACGGCCAATGGCAAAGTTGGTATAACAATGGACAATTAAAAGATCAAGGAAGTTTTAAAGATGCTCAAATTACGGGGTTATGGGAAGGTTGGTACATGAATGGAAAAGCTAACTACAAAGGAACTTATAACGAAAAAGGTAAAAAGCAAGGCTTTTGGGAATATTGGTTCGAAACTGGGCAGTACCGAGAAAAAGGTTCTTATGTAAGCGGAATTAAACATGGTCATTGGACAAGCTACTACGAAAAAGGAAACTTTATTGATAGTGATGGTAATTACAGCAAAGGAAAACAACATGGCAATTGGACATACTACTATGAAACTGGCGGTATCATGAAAACACAAGGCTTTAAAGATGGGCGTTTATCAGGGAAATCCATTTCTTATTTCTCTAACAACAAAATACAATCCGAAAGTAATTACAAAGTAGTTAGCGAAAAACGAAAAGGTAAAAAACAAAGTGTTGCACACGGCGATTGGGTTTTTTATGATAAAACAGGTAAAGAAATCAGCCGAATTACCTATAAAAATGGTGTGAAAAAGTAACCAATAAATAATATAAATTTATTTTAATAAAAAAGTATATTTACTTAAATAAAAAATACTCTATGCTTTTAAAAATTAAACTTTTTTTCTTAACCACTTCAGTTGTTCTTTTAATAAGTTCGTGCGGAGGAAATAAACAAGAAGAACTAAATACAACAGACGATGAAATACAAGCTGTTGGTCTTGATTCTCAAAAAATTTCAGCACAAAATGTATTTAATACTATTTCATCTAGAGTTACCATTTTGGAATTAACAAAATTATCAAATGCAGAATACAACGTTCAATTATTAAATAATCCCAACGACGTAAGTAGATATTTATTAGAAAGTAGTAGAGCACTTAATTTGGGCGTATATGGCGCAGATTTAAACGTAGCAAGCATTTACGACCAAACTCAAGAATCGATGTTGTTTTTTAAATGCGTTAGTATTATTGCTAAAAGTATTGGTGTCAGTAATTCTTTTGATGAAAATATGGGAGATCGCATGACTGCTAATCAATCTAACAGAGATTCAACTTTAAGTATTATTACGAAAGCTTTTAAAAGTGCTGATGAAACTTTAAGAAAAAATAATCGCCCTGGCACATCTTCTTTATTAGTTGCTGGCGCTTGGATTGAAGGTCTTTATGTAGCTTGCCAAACAGCTAAGGAAACTAAAAACGAACCAATCGTAAAAGAAATATTCGCACAAAAAGAATCGTTAGATAATTTAATGGAGTTGTTACTATCCTCTAAATTACCTGATGAAACCGCTTATGTTTTAGAGGATTTAAAAGCAGTTAAACTAATTATTGATTCAAAAACGGATAATGTATTTACATTAAATGCGATGAAAGAATTAGATACAAAGATTACAGATCTTAGAACTAAAATCATTTCTTCTAAATAAACTATGGCATTTATTTTACCTGTTAATGGAATTGAACCCTATTTAGGAAAAAACACCTTTGTAGCGCCTAACGCAACTATTGTTGGCGATGTTATTTGTGGCGAAGACTGTAGCTTTTGGTTTAATGCCGTTGTAAGAGGCGATGTAAATTCTATCCGTTTAGGCAATAAAGTTAATATACAAGATGGAGCGGTTATACACTGCACTTACCAAAAAACCAAAACAATTTTAGGTAATAATGTTTCTGTAGGGCACAATGCTATTGTACATGGTAGTTTAGTTCACGATAATGTATTAATTGGTATGGGCGCAATAGTAATGGATAATTGCGAAATTGGCTCTAATTCCATTATTGCTGCAGGAGCTGTATTAACAGAAGGCACCATTGTACCAAGTGGTTGTATTTATGCTGGTGTACCCGCTAAAAAAGTAAAAGATATTTCAGAAGAGTTAATTAATGGTGAAATCAATCGCATTGCCAATAATTATTTGATGTATAGCGGCTGGTTTAAATAAGTTTCCTAGAATTCCAAAAAATACCTTAAAGACATACTCAACATAGAATTCATCTATCATACGTTAGTAAGTGTGCGGCTGCTTTTGACGAAACGGTGTGAACTACAATTTTTTTGGTGGAATTGCGCAGACCTTTCGAGCGAAAAAAGAATTGGAGTTGGCGTTTCGTCTTGATTTTTTTTGTTACTTTTTTTCATCAAGGAAAAAAAGTAAATAATAATTATATCTTCTATTTAACAACCTATTCTTTCAATTTACATGTAGTTTCGCTCGCCGAAAGCGACTTGCAATGCTTTTTAGCATAACTCTTTGTTGATTCAATTGTTCCGGCTATATAGGTGCCATTTGAGCTCGAACATTCACAGGTTCTTTCTTTTTTACAAGAAAAACAAAAAAATAGAGCTGATATGGCACAAATTGTAATAATTTTCATCTTCATAAGGATTGTAACGCTAAAATAAACAATTAATTGCTAATAATTTTTGGTTTTTGGCTAATTAGTCTATATATTTGCAACCCAAATTAAAAATTAATAAACTCATATAATGTTAATAGTAGCAGTAAAAGAAGGTGAAAGCATCGAAAAAGCTTTAAAAAAGTTCAAAAAGAAATTTGAAAAAACAGGTGTTGTAAAACAATTGCGTTCTCGTAAAAATTTCGAAAAACCATCTATCACAAATAGACAAACTCGCATTAAAGCTGTTTACAAGCAAAAAATGCAATTGGGTTTGGCTGCTGAATAGGCACTTTTCACAAAAATTATATATTTAACCTAAGGTTATTGCGAATTTTAAAGCTAAATTCGTTATAAGCTTAGGTTTTTTATGTTTGATAAGCAACTACATCTATTTTTTGACTACTTAACGTACGAAAAAAAGTACTCCACTCACACGGTTACTTCTTACAAAAACGATATTGCTCAATTTATAGCCTTTATCAACCCTCAAAACGAGGAAATAAGCTCCGAAGAAATCAACTACCAACAAATCCGCGCTTGGGTTTCAGAACTCATTAAACACAAAATAGCCGCCCGAAGTATCAATCGCAAATTATCGGCACTTAAATCTTTCTTTAAATTCTTGCAGCGTCAACAAATTATTGAGGTAAACCCGATGTCCAAAATTTCGGGGCCAAAAACACCGAAACGTCTGCCCTCTTTTGTTGATGAACACCAAATGGAAGATTTATTTACCGAAGTGAAATTTGACGAAGGCTTTGTTGGACAGCGAGATAAATTAATATTGGACCTTTTGTACCAAACAGGCATTAGGCGATCAGAATTAACGCATTTAAAGGAATTGGATTTGGATTTATTTAACTCTACCATCAAAGTATTGGGTAAACGAAATAAAGAACGCATGCTTCCAATTTCTTTAGCCTTAAAACGTAACCTTGAAACCTATTTGCAAGTAAAAAAGGAACTAAACTTATCAAATCCTATGTTGTTGGTTAGCGAGAAAGGTACTACACTAAGCGAACAAGCTGCTTACAAATTGGTGAAGAAATATCTTTCTCAAATTACCACTATAAAAAAGAAAAGCCCACACGTTTTACGACACACCTTTGCAACGCACCTTTTAAATAATGGCGCTGATATTAATGCCGTGAAAGATTTGTTGGGGCATGCTAATTTAAGTGCTACTCAAGTTTACACACATAACACGATAGATAAACTCAAAAAATCATACAAACAAGCTCACCCACGAGGTGATTAAAATATTACAATTAACAGAGTATAAACCAATCTGCCTATGCACTAGGCTTCGGCAGATAAAAAACACAAAAACAGGAGGATTTATTATGACAACAAACATCCAATCAGTGCACTTTGATGCAGACAAAAAGTTAATTGAATTTGCTCACGAAAAAATGAACAAACTAAAAACCTTTCACGATGGTTTAATAAATGGCGAAGTGATTATGCGTTTAGATAAATCATCTAACAGCGAAAATAAAGTAGCTGAAATAAAAATTTTAGCAAAAGGTCAAGAATTGTTTTCAAAAAAACAATCGGCTTCTTTCGAAGAATCGATTGATTTGGCTTGCGAAGCTTTAAAATCTCAAATTAAAAAACATAAAGATAAACAAGCAGGTGCTAAAGTAAATATTGATGATTTATAGATTGTAAATTAATTATTTTTAAAAGGAGCTAAAGATTTAGCTCCTTTTTTATTGCATCAAAATCTCATTTTTTCAGTACTTAACTTAAAGTATTTATAAAACTTATTATATCAAGTTTAATTAAAGCCCAATGCTTTCCTCTCATGCAGATAGGTTCAAAATCATTATCTGCATTTTCAAACTCCTTAAATTTTTGTTTTAATTCATCTCTTTTATGAGCGTATGGATGCCTTTTTTCGTGCAATGCAAACATAGTATCAGCGCTATAATAATTCATCAACTCGTGAATATCCCAAAAATCTTTTTTTCTACCTCCTCTGCTAACAACATCTACTTTCATAGCAATAATTTCATCAATACTTGCTAACCTAATATTATCAATTAGTACAACATTATCTATAAATGAATCATTGGCGTAAAACACATCAAGCTTTATGCTATTTTCGGCACTCTCTCCTATGAAATACGATTTACCAAAACCTATAAGGTCATCGTTACTAGTATCGACATAAGGATACGTGTTACGCAAAAAAATATTAATTGCATCAAAATCAATAGTGCCGTATACAGCATCTGTGAACAAATCTATATCAACCGATTCTCTATGACCTCTGTATAAACTCAAAGCAGTTCCTCCAACCAATCTAAACTCTTTAAATTCATCTGCTACCATTAACGTTTTTAGTATGCTGTGAAGTAATGGTGTTACTGCATTATAATATAGTTTATCCGCCATTTGAACTTATAATTTCATTCACAATTTCTTTTCCATAAAAGCGTGTAATCTCTTTTTTTTCAATCTCATTACCTCGCTCAAAAACTCTTTTAATAACTGCTTTTTTTTGCTTCTTCCAATCAATTTTCTCCATTTTCGTATCCCAAAACAACACAGGTCTTAACTTTAATGAATCTGGCTGCTCGGTATTTTGTTTTCGCTTCTCTTCCTCTATATCATAGTAAAGTTGTAATATCATAAAATATCCTTCTTCCATATTAAGCGCTTGCTCTATTTTTAAAGCTAAGCCAATATTCATTTTTCTTTTTGTTTTAGTTATAGAAACTAAAGTTTGCGGATATTCTTGTAACGACAAAGCAAAACGCCCCTTCGCTAACTTACGTTGTTTAAGTTCTCGTTCAAGTATAATACCAGGATGAATGCCTTTAATGATATTAAATTCAGTTTTCATATTACAAATATAAACAATTTTGTTTACATACTTTTGTTAATTTTTGATTTGAATAGTAGCGTTTTGTAAACCTTTATTATCACCTCATCCCAAATTTACTGACTTTTTTGCGCTTTTTCTGAATGAAAATCTACGATATATTGTAGATTCTACAAAATATCAATCTTTTTAATATATTTGAAAGTGCAACAAAAACCAACCATCAATATTATAGGAGCAGGTATTTCGGGCTTATCAGCTGGATGTTATTTGCAAATGAATGGTTTTGAAACTCAAATTTTCGAGAAGCATTCTATTCCCGGTGGTTTATGTACTAGTTGGCAAAATGGAGAATATACCATTGATGGCTCCATTCATTGGATTTTAGGCTCTAACGAAGGAAGTGGTTTTAACAAAATGTGGTCGGAATTAATTGATATGAAAAAAGTACCTTTTCATAATCATGATATTCGTTTGCATATTGATTTAAAAAACAACGCTGATAAATACGGCAATAAAACCTTTAAACTATACACCAACCTCGATAAGCTTAGAGATTATATGCTCGACTTATCTCCTGAAGACAGCAAAGTAATCCACGAAGTAATAAAAGATATTAGAAACTTGCAGCAGTTCGAATTGCCTCCTGTGATGTATAAGTTACCATTATTTCCTTCTATCATCAGAAGTATTAAAATGGCAAAATACTTGAAGTTTTTGATGTACGTTACCAAACAAAAAAGAATTAGCAATATTGATATTGCTAAAAAATTTAAAAGTCCGTTTTTAAAAGAAAGCTTCGAATTATTATTTGATGGCGAAGAAGTTAAAATGTTGGTTTTAAATTTACCAATGGTTTTTTTTGATAAGCAATGTGCAGGTTACCCTATTGGCGGCTCATTAAGCTGGGCACAACGCATAGCAGATAATTATATTGCTATGGGTGGAAAAATACATTACAATACGCCCGTAAAAAAAATATTAGTAGAAAATAATGAGGCAAAAGGCTTGTTAGTTCGTAATGATGTGATTCACAAAAGTGATATCGTTTTATCAACGGCGGATTGGTACAAATCGGTTTTTGAATATTTAGAGGGAAAATATGTGGATGATACTATTTTAAAATTGCGCGACGGAAAAATATTAGATGTTTACTATGCAATTCTGTTAGTGTCTTTCGGATTAAAAAAATCATATAAAGACTATCCTCATTTTTCGCGTTTTCCAACCGAAGTAAAACTCGTATCGCCTTGCGGTAAATCGTGGGATCGTTTAGAAGCCCATTTTTATAACTACGACCCTACTCTTGCTCCCGAAGGAAAAACCGTGATGGCTTGTAGTTTTTACACAACCAACGGGCAATATTGGATTGACTTACGTAAAAACGATAGGCCAAAATACCGCGCCGAAAAAAAGAAATTTACCGATGCTTTAGTTGAATTACTAAACGTAAAATTCCCAGGGATTAAAGATGAAATTGAAGTGATTGATTTTGCAACGCCTGCCACAGTATTGCGTTATACTAACAATTGGCAAGGTAGTGCACAAGGCTGGTTACCAGGAAAAGATATGACATCGTCATCGCCTGTAAAATTTACATTGCCCAATTTAAAAAATTATTATTATGCAAGCCATTGGGGGAGAGCTGGTGGCGGCATTCCTATCTCTTTAATTCAAGCACGCGATGTAGCGAATTTAATTTGCAAAAAAAACAACATGGAGTTTGATCCTCAAAAAGGGAAGCATTCTAATTGGGGCTTGAAGTAATATGCTCAACTAAGCTCGACTTTAATTTTTATTTTTTAACCACATAGAAACATAGAATATTGTTTAACTGAGTATGGGATAGAGAAGCTTTGCTTCTTTCACAATATACTATGTTTAAAAACTAGTTTTCTATCTCCACCTATTACAATAATAGACCTATGTGTCTATGTGGTTTATTTTTTTCTTCTTGACTACCTATAATTCACTATAGTTTTTTACTCCTTTTACAAAATGAGTAAACACAATATTTTCGGTATACACACCTGTCGTCGCATCTTTAAATCCACACATTAATCGCATCTCATCTCTTTTCTTTAAAGTAGAAGGCAAACAAGCATAAAACGAAAAATGTGCTTTTATAACCGCAATAAAATGCGAACCGTGACCTTCAGCTAAAAACTTAAAAGCAGCTACTCCATCTAAAATCATTCGGTAAATGATTTTGAAAAATAAAAAACGTGGCGACGCATTTTTAGTAAGCGTAATTAAATTGTTTCGGAAATTTAAATATGTTTTACGCGGACTTAATTTATTTAAAGTACCTCCACCCACATGGTATACCAATGATTTTGGTTCTACATAAATTTGATAACCAATATTTTTCATTCGCCAGCATACATCAATTTCTTCCATGTGTGCAAAATAATCATCATCAAAACCACCCACTTTCCAAAAAGCTTCGGCTCTCACAAACATACAAGCACCTGTTGCCCAAAATACCTCTGTGGAATTATTGTACTGTCCTTTATCTTCTTCTAAGGAATTAAAAATTCTTCCTCTACAAAATGGATAACCATATTTATCCATAAACCCTCCTGCAGCGCCAGCGTATTCAAACGTTGTTTTGTGATTATAATCTAAAATTTTTGGTTGGCAAGCAGCTATTTGTTTATTTGAATCCATTAAATCCATAATGGGTTCAATCCACTTTTCGGTAACCTCAACGTCCGAATTTAGTAACACATAATACTCCGCCTCCACTTGTTTTAATGCTAAATTATAGCCAGTAGAAAATCCATCATTATTTGGGTTAATAATAATTCTTACTTCAGGGAAATGCTGTTTTAAAAAAGAAACACTATCATCCGACGATTGATTATCTGCAACTATAATTTGAGCGCTTGAAGAATACTTGATAACGATTGGCAGAAACTTCTCTAAAAAAGATTTACCATTCCAATTTAAAATAACAACCGCTACCTTGCTACTCAACATAAATTAGCGAGGATTATTAAAGTTATCGTCAATATTACTGCCATAAGTCTTTGTAGGTGCTGTATCATCAACGTTACCAGATTGCTGCATTCTATTTACTAATTTAAATCTCCAACGTTCGTCAAATATTTCCCCTCTTACTTCGCTGTGAATGAGTTTATAACAATCGTCGGCAATGGCAAAATTAGCAAAGATGAATTTTTTGTTCGAGAAAAACCGTTTCGTTGCCTTATCATAAATTCTATTGTATTGCCAAATTTCATAAGGATAGGTATTTGGCTCGCTGGTAATTTGAGTGCGTTGATCGGGCTTGCCATATTGCAAATACACTCGTCCTCTATCTGTGTAATATCCTTTTTGTTTTCCACATTTAAGTAGGGCGTTAGCTTCTAAAACTTCTTTGTAATAGCTAATCCAAATTTTAAGAGGATCAATTGTATCACCTGATTGTTGTTTCCAATAACCCACTAAATAACTGCGCATAATACTTGGATCTTTTCGAGCCACTTGAGTTTGCTGCCACTCTCTTTCTTTTACGGATGATATAGGCCACAAGCACTCTACAAATTGTTTTAAAGAATCAGTGCTTTGAAAATTATTAAAAAATTCTTCAATAGTTTTTATATTTCCAGTTACGCTCTCTATAATTGGAGCAGCATCACTTTGACGTTGGAAAAACCATTTTTTTTGTGATTGAACTTTGTTTAAAGAATCTTTTACTTCAATCACCAAATTATAATTTCCTGTAGGTAATTGAGTGATATCAAACTGAGCTAATAAAGGATTAACGCGTGCCGCTAATTGTTTTTGAAAACCACTTAAACCCATTAGTTTTTGCAAGTTTTCGCTATTCTCAACATAATAAGAATAAACAAATTTAGTGCTAGGTCCAATTACAGTATCTAAATTATAGCTTTCGAGGTAAAATTTAAGTGCGTTTTGTGTTTTAGGAAAATAGTTAATGTTATAAGGAATTAAATCGTAGCCATTTTTATTTAAAGCAGAAGGAGTGGCGGATTTAGTAAAGGATTCTAAAATTTGAAAATCAGAATTATAAACCTTTTTTTCTCTTTTAATTAAGACATTTATTTTTTCGGAATGCGTCGTTTTTTTATCTGAGTTAGCATTATCTGTTACTACTAACTCTAAAGTGTATTGTCCATTTTCTATTGAAAAACGTTGACTATCGATAAAAGAAGGCAAACGCAAAGTGTCTGAGGTTTTAGGACTTAATACATTGTAATAAGAGGATTTAACAATTTCTGTTCCTTTTAAAATTTTCCAAGAAACGTTAATGCTAGCTTGATAACTACCATCAACTGGCTTAAATTTAACACTATTGCCAGCAATAGTTAAATAAGTTTCGAGGTAAGGCTTGGAATTACCAGTACTAAAGATGCTATAATTGAAATAAACCGTAATATTTGCAAAAACAGTACTATAAATCAGAAAAAAGAAAATAATCAAAAAGTGTCGCATGGTGTTGATTTACAAATTATTGGGAGGATGTAAATTTCTATAAATTTACGGATAAAAAATATTTTAAAAAAATTAGTTGTAAAATAAAAAAAAAGATTAATTTTGCCTTCCCACTGGAGAAATGGCAGAGTGGTCGATTGCGGCAGTCTTGAAAACTGTTGAACCGTGAGGTTCCTGGGGTTCGAATCCCTATTTCTCCGCTTAAAACAACCGCAAACACTTATAAATCAAGGGTTTGCGGTTTTTCATTTCTATTTAAGTCCACCATTAGTCCATTATTAATGCTTTATAAGTGAAATTTACTAACCCTTCATTTAAAAAGGGAATATTGTTACTCCTACTCCAATGAACTCAAGTAAAGCTTTATTAGCTATTTAAGTAAATTTATTTAAATTAAACGAACCTTTTTCTAAAACAAAAAAGGATGAGATAAAATCCCATCCTTTACAAAAGTGTATTAAAAAATATTTAATCTTGTAAATTCAAGACTTGTTTCACTTCGTTATAATTTCTTATATCAATATTTGGATTTGATTTTATAATAGCCTGAGGTATACATACTAATTTGTATGATAAAGACGTTGGTGGATTTGGGTCACTTAGGTCTGAATTCTCAATTACAACTTGAATTGTATTTACGCCATATTTGAAGAAATCATGTTCTTGAACGGTTGCCGTAATGTTGCCCGTAAGTGGCAAAGCTATAAAATTACCACTACCATCATTTTGATATAACATTACAGCTCCATTATTTACAACATTAGCTGTTAATTGAGAAATTCCACTCCAAGTCGCACTTCTCCAGTAATTAGTTGCGTCCCAACTCCATGAAGTTGCATTTAACGTTATGGATGTGACATTTGCATTGCCGTTTTTACCGTCAATTCCTGGTGTACCAGCTTCACCTTTTTGAGCTTTTTGACACCCAACAAATACTCCGAATATTGCTGCAATAGCAATGATTTTTTTGATTTTCATAAATTTTATTTTTAAGTTAATATTAAACGATAAATCAAATATAATAAAAATGAGAACAAATTGGACATTTTATAGAATAAATAGTACACTAATAATTTGAACATATTTTCCCCTTTTTGTTCAATTTTATACGATGTCTGTACACATAGGGAGCATAATTAAAGAATTGGTTAAATCAAAATCAATGACAGTAGAAGATTTTTCTAACAAGATAAATTGTACCCGTAGAAATGCTTATAAAATATTTGACAAACCAAGTATAGATACTGACCTTTTAGTAACTATAAGTAAAGTCATTGGAGAAAATCTTTTTTTTAAATACATAAAAGACGAAGAAATAGCAAAATATACTAACGATAAAGTAAAACAATCTCAATTGTTAGATGCCTTTAAGAACCTTGAAGAAACAGTTTTAGCTATGGGTAAACAAAAGAATATAAAAAAAACTGCTTTAAAAAAGAAAACTTCAAAACTATCAAAAAAATAAATATGAATTATTTATTTTTTTCCATTACTTTTTTTACTTTCATAATTGTAGCTGTTGACTTTTTAGTTAATTGAGCTACATCCCTCACAGTTAAACCGTCTTTTAATTTTTTAACTGCAATTTCATGTCTTTTTAATATTCTATCATCACTCTGAAAACTTCCAACTTTTCGACCTTTATAAACGCCATTAGCTTTTCCAATTGCAATCCCTTCGTTTGTTCTCTCTTTTATACGATTTCTTTCCATTTCAGCAATACTAGCCATAACAGAAATAACAATTTTTGCCATTGGATTTTCTTTTTCTCCGATTAAAGTTTCAAACCCTTCTTTTAAACTTTTTATGTTGACTCCATTTTTTGTAAAAACTTCAATTGTTTTTAATATATCTATTAAATTCCTCCCTAATCGGTCAATAGAATCAATCACAAGAGTTATAGGTTCATCTTTAATCAATGAAATACTTTCAAATAGTTTAATCGCTTCGCTTCGTTCAAAAAAAGGAATATTGCCTTTAATCTTATCAATAAAAACATTTTCAAGATTTAAAAACCCATGTTCTTTAAAATTTGCAATCTGACGAGCTGAGTTTTGTCCAATCGTCGATATTCGCGAATAGTAATAATATTGCATTTTTTTAATTTTTGTATTAAATTATAGGTGTCGAATATTTTGAAACAAATAGAGCATATTTGTTGGGCTTTATACTTTCATTTTTGTTATAATAAATAGGTATACCCTATTTTTATAAAAAAGGGAAGGCAACTTAAAATCCTTCCCTTAATCATCATTGTTTAATTTAAAAACTACTCAATTAATTGATAATAACCGTCACCTAAAAAAACTCTTTTTAATTTCATTTTTCCTATAGTGATAATATCTTCTAAGTCTTTTGATTTCAATAGAAACATTAATACTAATCTATGTATTCTGTTTTCATCATTTAATTCTTGCTCAATCATTATTTCAACATTAGGAGCTGAAATATCTTTGATTTCTCTTTTTGAATTATTTATTTCATTATTAAGCTTAGTTAAATTATCATTTAAAGTAATTATTTCTTTTTCTTTAGAATTTATAATCTCTTGTAATTGTATAGCTTTTTCATTTGCCAATTTTAACAACTCGCTATTACTAGTTGTTGAGTCACCAATCTTTTTAATTTCTTCTGAAAGAGAAATAATATTTTTTTCAGATGCTTTTAACTTTTCAGAATTAAGATTTAATTCATTTTGTTGTTCATTCAATTTATTCTTTAACAAATTATTTTCAGAAACAATGAGATTATATTGTTGCTTTAAATTAGAAGATTCTTCAGATAATTTGATATTTTCAGAAATTTGTTGTTTAATTTTATTTTCTAATTTCTCATTATTTTGTTCAAGTTTATCAATTAACTGAATATATTTAAACTCGGATTTTGTAATATTTTCGGCTTCGTTTGTCATTTTAAATTGTTTTTAGTTTTATACTATATTTTTTTATTTTTTCATCTAATTCTTCAATAGTTTTATTATTGCTTCTGTTATTTATTATTTCTAAATTTTCATTTATAAGCTCGTCAGTAGCAGAAAAATTATTTTTAATAAATGTTTGATATGGAGTTTGAAAATTATGATTCCGAGCGTAAATTAATTTAACCGAACAAGAATTTGAACAAGTTAGCTTATCACTTCTCGTGAGTGTCGTAATTTTCCCACAATTAGCACATTGAATTAATTGTTTCATAATTATTTAAGAATTAAAATATTATTTTATTATAATTTAATTTTGAGTGTCTGTATTGTGTTATTATCATTTATATATAATTAAAATATTGTGTTACAAAGATAGATTACAATTATTTTATAAAATAATTGGAGTGTTACGGTTCAAGTATATTCTACAATTAAGAGTAACAATTAATCTTTCATTCTCCACCATTTTTGCTTGCATTTAGGAGAGCAATAAAGCGCATTACTTTTTCCAATAAAAGTATGATTGCATACTTTACAAGTCTTTTCGGAATTGATAATGTTTTTGTGTTTTTTATTATTACCACAAAATGGGCAAATTTCTTTTTTCATGATAAGACATTTAAATTCCCCAAATTATCCTTTTATCTTTATTGTTAATTTGGGGATGTATTTTAAAGTATTTGATTTAAATAGGGGCTTTTATTTATTATAAAGTGCTGGTTAATTCGGGGAAAATAATGGGTTAATTTGGGGGAAATCACACAATTAAATGTTTCTCTATTATTTAAATAGTTGAATTTCTTTTCTATTTCTGAAATTAAAATACGCCTAGTATTACTACCAAATTTTATATTAATTTTATTTACTTTCTTTCGATAGTATTTAAATTTTTCTCTATCATCAATTGATAATTTTTTCCAATAATTAGAAGAACTCGCATTTGCATATAATAAACTATTTGTAGTATTTAATGCCCTATTCTCTATAATCTCACAAAAAATAATTTCAGATATTGGCTTTACTAAATATTTTTTAAGTTTTCTAATTTTACCTAAATCAAGTAAATCAAATAATGAAGAAATATTTACATTCTTAATTACAGCCATCTTTTTAACTTTAAATTCAACTCTAAGAATTGGTTTATTACTCCTCACCTCTGCGGATTTATCATATAATTTGAAATTATATTGTTGATGACAGAAGACTTTCATTAACCCACTTCCATTAAAATCAATTATATTTGGCTGTGTAGTCTGATGTATTATTGCTGCATCAATGTATATTTTAGGAATTAATGAAAGGTTTACTCCAAATTCAAAAGATTTTATTATTGCTTGATTAGGATTAATATAAAAAGTATGACAAAACTCCTTAATGGTAAAAACTAAATCATCAAATGAGAAATCGGTATGATTTGAGCCGCCTTTTGAATATTTATGAATACTCCCTTTAATATCTAAATAATGATTATCAATAATATTAAACTCTATATTTTTATGAACTGCTCGAACTTGTTTTCCTTTTATTTCAGCGGTGTTAGAACCTACTAACATATTAAATGATTCATAAAGCAAAGGATGTTTTAATACCGCTAATATATTTGGATTCTCAACCCATATATGAATATAATCTACCATAGCATTTAGATTGGGTCAATTGCTTCCACTTCACTACGTTTATAATACACTCTATTACCTTTACCATAGGCTTTTAACTTTCCTTTTTTTGTCCAAGCGGTAACTGTAGATAAATCAATTTTAAGATATTCAGCCGTTTCATTTCTAGTTAATAAAACTGTTGGTTCTTTAGGCTGCAAATTCTTTTTCAGGTCTTCAATTTGAAGTTGAAGACCTGAAAAAAGAGCAAAAATTGCTTCGGGAGTTAAATCATAAAATATTGTAGCATTTTTCATCATCATAGTGTTTAAATTCACACTACAAAACTATGCTAGGAACTAGGGAAACTATTCGGAAGGTATCGTCTTATTATCGTCCGATTTTTTTAGCATCATTTTTTTTCAATTGAAATCTTTTGAATAAATCATCGTAAATAAGTTCATTATTTTTTGAACTTGTGTGCTTAAAATTCTCATACTTTTCACTCAATTTTAAAGACGTATCTTCAGACTCTATAAATTCCATAAAGTCTTTATGCTTATTAGAAACTAAAAGTCCATCATGAGTGAATTTAGAAAAGATAAAACTATAAACTGCATAAGGTGTAGAGTTTTTAAGTAATCTTGTTTTTAACGTATCATAAAAATCAAAAATTTGATTATTCTCTCCTTTAAAAACATTCGGAAATTGATTATTTGTAATACTTTCAATTGGATTATTTATATCATTCCTTTTAATCGTAGGTTTGATGTCTAAATGTTCCTTAATCCAATCAATAACTTTACTAGAATTTTCTTTATAAGAAAGTTTTTTTGAGTCGTTCTCCAATATATAAACTTGAGTTGCCCATTGATTTAATAGTACTCTTTTATATTCCATTTCAGAAATATTCTTAAATCTACCAATTTTTAAAAACTCAGCCCATTCAATTTTATAATTAGGTAGCTCTACATTTTTAAATAAGTCAGTGCTATATATATCTTGATAACTATTATTCAGAATATTATTTAAGCTGTCGAATGATATATTTTTTAACCCTAAAAATATTTTCAAATAATTAAACACCTTATTTCTGTAATCTTCTTTACAATAAGCATTTATTATCATTTCACTTATGGTAGGTTCTCGTTTAATCATTCCTAATTCTTTGGAAAGTATATTAATTTCATTATTCGCAAAATCAATAGCACTTTTAGGTGCATTCATTTTATATGCTATTTCTAACTGACGCTTTCTTTTATCAAGTTGTAAATAAAGGTTTAGTTTGTTCATATAAATCGATATTAAAAATAATCTGCTAATTGCATAGCTTTTTGAGAATCTGATTTGCCAATATATTCTAAGAACTGCTGTTCTGTTGCGTGCCCCGTTGCACCCATTAATAATGGAGTTGGGATTATGCCATAATAATTAGTAGAAAAACTCCTACGACCAATATGGCTACTAACTAGCATCCACTTGGGGAAAATTCCCGCCTTTTTTCTATTAGTCTTTTTATCTATAACACTTCCCTGAGTTAATGTTGTTAATCCTGCATCTTCACATACTTTTTTTATATGTTCATTATAACGTTGGTCACTGATTTTGTAAGGGAAATCCCCTTTTCTTTTTTTCAATAAAGACATTACTTTTTTACTTAAAGGAACTGTCATTACTTTATTTGTTTTTTGTTGTGTAAACTCAATTAATGGTTTCTTATTTTGATACCTAATCATTTCTTTATTAAATCTCAAGAAATCAGAAACTCTTTGTCCCGTTTCACAACTAATAATTAACCAATCACGAGCATTATCTAAAGCTTTTTCATTAAATATAGCGGTTTCAATTAGTTTAAGTTCTTTAGTATCTAAATAAATTTTATCAGTTTTTACTTTTTTAATTGACAATTTTTTTAATTGAGGAGAAACATCAATTCCTTTTGACTCTGCATGATAACACATCGTTTTAATCAAATGAAAATACTTTGAAATTGTATTTTGAGCGTACCCATTCTTTATACAATACTTTAAAAATTCGACTTTAAATCCTTCGTCTACGTTTTTTATAAAAAAAACAGTATTCATTTCTTTCTGAAACCCATTTACATGACTCTTAATTGTATTAAGTTTGGTCTTTGAAGCTTTTTTTAAAGAAATTTCCTGACTAATATAATAATCGAAGTAGTCCAACAATGTGGAAGGAGCAACGTTTATTTTAACTTTTGGATTAAGAAAGTTTTTAAGCCAAGCTGAATTTATCGGCTCAATATCTACGCATTTATTATAATAACTCAATATTGAACTTTTCAATTTCAAAAGGTCGCTATTCAAAGCTTTAAAGCCTTCGTCTTTTAAATTTTTAGGTTGCCCCTTTTTACTCCAATCTATTGGGTTTATTGCAAATTTAGTTTTAGCTTTAGCATCTATACTAATACCTTCTCTTAATCTAACATATATACCCGATGGATTAGTTTTACTTTGAACAAAAAAATTAATAGTAGCCATTTTACACTTATTTCGTATTTGTATTACGAAAATAAGAATTTTAGTCCATATTTAGTCCATATTTTCCTATTTAATCCCATCCAATCCCTCCAAATTCAATAATCAATTATTTGATAAAACTCTATAAACTATTGATTTTATTGAACTATACGTGTTTTTTAAAGCACTTCAAGTTATTAGTGTATTGAATAGTATGTAGTCCCTATTTCTCCGCTTAAAACAACTCAAAACCCCTGTAAAATACAGGGGTTTTGTTTTTTTGGGGTGGACAATGGGATGAAATGCTTATATCGAATTCCATAGACATATTTTTCTAAAGCTACGTATTAGGATTTTAACTACTAATTTATTAAATATTTTCTAATGCGGAATTTGGGTTAAAGCTATCTCAATTTTTTTGGTGTAGTGTTAAAAATATACGTATCTAAATTCGTATATTTACGAATAAATACGGATATTTTATTTGTTTGAATTGGATATCTTTTCGTATATTTACGAATAAATACGGATATTTTATGAGTTTACTAATACATACATTGAAACTTGATTTGGGCATGAAACTCCTCACTGAATTAAGTAAAATAGACAGATTTGATGCCTCCTGGGCAACTATTGAAAAGCGTGAAGGCGCTTCTTTGAAACAATTAAAATCCATTGCCACGGTAAGAAGTGTAGGGGCTTCAACTAGGATTGAGGGCTCAAAGATGACGGATGATGAAGTAGCCGTTTTGATTGAAAAATTGTCTATTTCCAAATTAGAAGAAAGAGACGAGCAAGAAGTAATCGGTTATTTTGAAGCTTTAGATACGATCGCTGAAAACTATGAATCCATCAGTATTTCTGAAAGTCAAATAAAAAACTTACACAAAATATTGATGCTGCATGGTGATAAAGATGCCTGGCATAGAGGAAACTACAAACAAGTGAGTAATGCCGTAGAAGCTAATTTGGTTGATGGTTCAAAGCAAATTGTATTTAGAACTGCTGAACCAGGATTAGAAACACAGGATGCTATGATGCAATTGTTTGAATGGTATCATTCAGACAAGGAAACAATTCCTTTAGTTAAGGCAGCTATGTTTGTTTACGAATTTTTAAGCATCCATCCATTTCAAGATGGTAATGGAAGATTAAGTAGATTGCTTGGTAGTTTACTGCTCTTGAAAAATGGTTATTCATGGATTCAATATGTCAGCTTTGAGCATGAAATTGAAAGTAGAAAATCGGAGTATTACAAAGTGCTCATGCAAACGCAGCGAAACAGACCAGGTGAAAATGTTACGGACTGGCTAACTTTTTTTATCAGTTGTTTGATAAATATACAGGAGCAGTTGCTGGTTAAATTAGAAGAAAGTAGAACAGAACAGCCTATTTCACAGCGAGAGAAGCGCATCTTATTCTTTATACAAAACCACGCAGGATGTGGGTCTAGTGCCATAGCTAAGAAACTTGACATGGCTTTGCCAACCGTAAAAAAATCGTTGGCTGAATTAGTTTTAAAAGGAGCCATCACCAAAGAGGGACAGGGTAAATCGACAGGGTATTTTGTGGTTTGATACGATAGATTTTAATTGAAGTTTTTTGAAATGAAAATAAATCAAAAATTTATTGTTTAGGTTCGGGATTCTTTCTAAATCTGAACTGTTGCTAAACCATATGAAAACTAAAAAATAATAAATATCCACATATGAAAATAAATACTTTTACCTTAATTCTATCTTTGTTATTAGCTGCTATTATTAGTTACTTTTTATCGAGTTATCAAGTTGATAGTAATAAACTAATCCTTGGCATTGGTTGTTTTATAGGGCTTTTTTTATCTAGCGCCTCAGCCTTTTCAATTTCCTTTGATTACGACAGAACAACAACCTTAACAAGGACTGCAGCAGCAGTATTTTTTCTTTTGTATTTAAGTAGTCAAATATTTTTTTGCAATCACCAATTTTATTTTGCCAACTTATGTGTTAGTTAATGGCAGTTTAATAATTTTTTTACTTTTGCTTTTATACGGCATATCAAAATCAAAGCATTAATATTTTATCCAGAACAAAGAGGCAATTTTAAGCAATTAAAAAAGCCTCCTTGCTGAATTCTAATTTATAACTTGTACGTACCTTTTATCCATAAAGCTTCTTGCAACTCAGCCTCGTTATTTATCCTCATGAATTAGGCTTTTTAGAATATGCTTTCCATTCTAAATTTATTAAGGTTTTAAAGATTAAAAAGTTCAAATTGGATAAACAATTGGGGAAATCTGTTTTTTCTTTTGACTTAATCCAAGAATCTGCTTCAAACGAATAAGGATAACTGTATTTTAAATAAAAAATGATAGAAAATATTTTTTTACAATTTCGGAAGCTTTGTCAAAAATGGGAGCAATTTAGCTGGGTGTTTTTACCGTTTTTTTTGTTGTAAAGAAAACATCTTTCTTTTTTTAAAGAAGGATGTTTTCTTTCTCTAATTCTTTGATTCGCTTTATTAATGCTAAGATATTTTCTTTTGAATTCATCTAAAGCACTTCATTTAACTTTAATAATTAATAAACGTGCTGTCCTCCATTAATACTATAATTAGCGCCTGTAACAAAACTGGTTTCTTCACTCGCTAAAAACGACACTAAATGAGCTACTTCATGTGTGCCACCTAAACGTCCCATTGGCACTTGTGCTACAATTTGATTTAATACTTTTTCGGGAACAGCCATTACCATGTCGGTGCCAATATAACCTGGTGAAATAGTATTTACTGTTACACCATATTTTGCTACTTCCATCGCTAATGATTTAGTAAAACCATGCATACCCGCTTTTGCTGCAGAATAATTGGTTTGTCCGAATTGCCCACGTTGTCCGTTAACAGAAGAAATATTGATGATACGTCCAAAATTACGATCAATCATTCCTTGAATAACTTGGCGAGTACAATTGAAAACAGAATTTAAATTGGTGTTAATAACGGCATGCCAATCGTCAACTTTCATGTTAATTAAACGTCCATCACGTGTAATACCAGCATTATTAACTAAGGTATCAATATGTCCGTATTTTGCTTCAATTTCAGCAATCATTTTACCTGTGCTCTCGTAATCACTCACATCGCCATAAAACAGTTCAATGTTAAAGCCCTCGCTTTTCATTTGAGCCATCCACTTATCAGCTTTTTCTCTAGTGTGATAATTACCAACAACAGTATAACCATCTTTATATAACTCTTTGCACATAGCGGTTCCCAAACCACCCGTTGCACCTGTAATTAATACAGTTCTTTTATTTGAATTTTCCATGACTATTATTTTTAAAATTAAGTGCAGAATTAAGAATTTTGCATTCGACGAACGTTACGGAATTATTAAAATACAGTAAACTATATCTTATCAACGTTCATCACTGTAGCTTCACCACTTGTGCAAACATTACCCGTTGCTTTATCTTTAATCAACGTTTCAATTATTGCTCTGTGTTTGTCTTTTAAAACTTCCTTTACAGTAAAAACCGCTTCATAATCCACCTCAACATACATTGGTTTCATAAAACTCAAGGATTGCTTTAAATAAATGGTTCCTTCGCCTGGAAATAAAACTCCAAACACCTTACTAAACAAGGCCGCACCAAGCATTCCATGCATAATTGGTTTTTTAAACATTGTTTTTGCAGCAAATTCGGCATCTGTATGAACAGGGTTTTTATCGCCAGTTACTTCAGCAAAACGGTTGACCTCGTCTTGGGTAAATTTAAAATCGTGAGAATAGGTTTGTCCAGTTTCTATCATTTAGTTCAGTTTTTATGTAATTTTCAAAAAAAAAAAGCAGAATGTCAAGTATTTTTAATACTTATTTCGATTTAGACCAAATAAATCATTTTTACGACAATTTAACTTAAAATTAATACCAATTTACTTGACTGGTATATGAAAAATTGTCGACATTTGCGTCGCTTAAAATAAATAATGATTAAAAGACCTGACCTGACAGTAAAAAACTAAAAAAGATATAAAAATACTTACAATTTTAACTAAGAAAAAAAAATGAAAACAAACAACCCAATGATCGACAACATGATGGATGCTCAAGCTAACGCTATGAACACTTGGATGGATTCTGCAAAGAAATTCCAATCTGCATTTACTAATGGCAATGCTATGACTGACAGCCAATCTATCTATAAAGATATGATGGAAAAACAAGCTGCTATGTTTAGCGGAATGAATACAAATGGTGCTAATCCTTTTGCTTTTGCAACAAACCCATTTATGACTAGTAATTCAAAACCAGAAGAGTTTTTAAAAAACTGGTATAATCAACAAATGACTGGTATGAAGCAAATGACAGACTTTAACCAAAGCATTTATAACTCAATGGTTAATTATGGTAAAAACGCTAACGATTATAACAACAGCTTTTCTACAATGAATAACGCATGGACAAACATCTACAATAGCTGGATGAACACTATGAATACTTCATACGATACATTTTCTCAAAACATCAAAAACCCTTTTAATGCAGATATGTTTAAAAACATGTATGAAGGTGGTCAAATGTACATGAAAGTACAAGAGATGTTTCAACCAATGATGAATGCTATCAAAAATTCTGATTTCAGCGCTGATACTTGGAAAAACATTTACTCTCAAGACAATTATAAAAAAATGACTGAACAAGTTTTTGGTTCATTTTTTAATAACGCTAGCTTAAAAGAAGTATTTGAAAACTCTACTAAGCAAATGCAAAACTTTTTTGTAAACCAAAATGGTTTAGGAAAAGAATATTATGAGCAAATGAAAAACATGTCATCTCAATTTCCTGAATTATTTTCGGGTGATGCTGAGCACATGAAAGATTTATATGCTAAAATGAATAATGTATTTGGTAAAACATTTGAACCATTATTGAAATTGGCTAACCCAGGAAAAGAAAAAGAAAACATTGAATCTACTATTGCTTTATTAGATAAAGTAACAGAATACAGCATTAAGCAATCTGAGTTACAAACTCAATTGTACAAAACAATGCAAGCTTCTATGGAATCTTTAGCTAAAGAAACTCAAGAAAAATATAAAGATTTACAAGCTGGTAATTTTACAATGCCAACTGCTACTGAATTATATAATGAGTGGGTAAAAACTAACGAAAAAATGTATTCTGAATTATTTGCTACAGATGAATTTAGCAAAGTTAAAGCAGAAGCATTAAACTTAAGCATGGATGTTAAAAAACATTTTCAAGACCAATTTGAAAATGTATTTGAACAATACCCAGTTGTTTTTAAGAGCGAAATGGAAGACATTTATAAAACCATGTACGACTTAAAAAAAACAGTAAAAGATTTACAAACTAAATTAGCAATGCAAAATGCTGCTAATGTTGAGTTATTTGACGAAGAAAAAGCAAAAGCTAAGAAAAAATAAACCTTTTGTGCTCATAGCACAATAATTAGAAGGCTGCCGATGTGTTTGTGGGCAGCCTTTTTTGTTTTCTATATTTTTGTAGAACGCTGATGAAGCAAATTGTTATGATTATACTGATTTATTTATGTATTATATTAAAAATCATTTTTTATCTTAACCATCATAATAATCAGTGTTCTAATTTTACGTTTATTACTTTTGATCAATAAACCCAATGCACTTAAAAAACACATATAATAAAATTTATCTTGGATTTTTTTTATCCATCATAGCTGTGTTTCTTTACGTGCGTCCTTTAAATTCTGACTATCATAAATTTATTGCAGGAGATGGCTTTGGTTATTATTCTTACCTTCCAGCTAAATTTATTTACAACGATCCTCAATACAACTTTAAATGGTTTAACAAAGCGCACAATACCAATTATGTATATTCTGCTTTTCCTAATCCTGAACAAAATTTATTGGTTGAGTACGGCAATAAAAAAATAAACAAATATTATCAAGGACTTTCGTTTATATGGATGCCATTTTTTTTATTAGGACATGTTATTGCCAAAATAACCCACTACCCTGCTGATGGTTTTTCTTTGCCCTACCAATTAGCCATAGGCTTAGCCAGTTTATTTTACTTGTTCTTAGGATTATTCTATTTAAGGAAATTATTGCAAAAACTTTTTAAAGATGATTTAGCGGCAACCATCGCGCCCATCTTTATTTTTTATGGAACTTATTTATATTACTACGGCATTAATTTAAACTCACAATCGCATGTTTACTCCTTTACGTTTATTACGTTATTTATGTATTTTGATTTTAGCTTTTGTAAAGAAGAAAATAACAAACTCACAAACTTTTTATTAAGTGCTTTATGCCTCACCATTGTAGTATGTATTAGGCCATTAAACGGATTAGTGTTATTTGTAACGCCACTATTCTTTACCAAAAACACTTTTAAAAACATATTTAAATTTCAAGAATTAAAATTAGTACATCTTGCTATTGCATTATTAACCGTTGCTGTATTATACCATCAGTTGAGCATCATGTATATTCAAACTAGCACATTTTTGCCTTACACCTATACTGATGAACATTTTGATTTTTCGAACCCGCGCTTGTTTGATGTTTTAATCAGTTATCACTCGGGTTGGTTTGTGTATGTGCCAGTGGCTTTTATATCATTTTTTGGAGCACTATTTTTGCCAAGCCTAAAACAAAAAATAGCATTACCCTTATTTTATGCAGGCATTATTTTTTTATACAGTTGCTGGTGGTATTGGCCAATTACTGCACGAGCGGTGATAGACTATCATGCTTTACTAGCCATATTTTTAGCCGCCTTTTTAATTAAAGTTAATGCTCACAAAAAAATAAATATTGCATTTATAACACTGTTATGTATTAGCGTGATGTACTATCAACTAAAAAGTATACAATTAAACAGAGGTATTTTGGCAGAAAACTATACTTATAAGGAAGTATTTTGGAGAAATTTTTTCAGACTCAGTAAAGCTAACATGTATTTAATTCCTCCCGAATCCATTATTCAGCAAGAAAGTTTTTTACAAGATAACGAAACCCGATTTTCTGAAGGTGCAAAAAACAACTCAGATAAATATTCAGGGAACACCTCAATTTTGCTAGATAAAGTAAGTGCCTTTGGAGGATCAGGAGATATTCCCTACAGTAAACTATTTAACCAAAAAGGAATGAAAAAAATTAGACTATCATTTTGGTGTAATTTTAAGGAAGAAGTCACTGGTGCTCAAATCTATTTAAGACTACTAGACAAGGACAAAAAAGAAGTATTTGTAACTCCATTTTACATTAATCCAGATTATATCATCAAAAATACCTGGGATTATAAAGAATTTGGTTACCAAGTTGGAGACGAGGACTTAGCAGGTAAAAACCCTGTGGCATACATTAACTGGTTTATATGGAACAACGAAACCAAAGGTGAGATTTTTATTGACGACTTAAAAACCGAATTTATACTCACAAATACAAAATTTGAAACCTTAAAGTAATATTTGTAAATTTAGCATCTCAAAAACAACCCGTCTGCGCTAAAGCTTCGACGGATAAAACAAAGCCGTATGGAAAACAAATTAGTAGAAGAAATGCACCAAATGAGCTCAAAATTATTAAAGAGCTACGAAACATTTAACAACATCAACGAGGTGGATATTGCTGTATCTCCAAAAACAACCGTGTATAACGAAGATAAATTAACATTATACAAATACGACAGAGAGACAGAACCTACTTACAAAACACCTGTATTAATTGTTTACGCATTAGTAAACACTTATAAAATGTTGGATATACAGCCAGATAGAAGCTACATTCAAAACTTATTAGCAGCTGGATTGGATGTTTATTTAATTGATTGGGGCAATCCATCTAAAACTGATAAATACTTGAGTATGGATGATTATGTAAACGGTTACATAAACAACTGTGTTGATTTTATTAGAAAGAAAAATAGAGTTGAGAAAATAAATATTTTAAGTATTTGCCAAGGTGGAACCTTAAGCGTTATTTACAGTTCATTATACCCTAACAAAATTAAAAACTTAGTAACGCATGTTACGCCAATTGATTTTAGTACTAATGACGGCTTGCTATTTCGTTGGAGCAAGGACATGGACTTTGATAAAATAGTAGAAGGATTTGATGGTTTAATACCAGGCGATTTCTTAAACCAAGGTTTTGATATGTTGAAACCGATGATGAAATTACAAAAACAACAAACCTTAACTAATGCGTTAGATGATAAAGATAAGTTGATGAATTTTTTACGCATGGAAAAATGGATTAGCGAAAGTCCTGACCAAGCAGGTGAATGCTTTAAAGAATTTATGAAAGGTTTGTACCAAGAAAATAAATTAGTAAAAGGCGAATTAGAAGTTGGTGGTAAGAAAGTAAACTTAAAAAACTTAACTTCTAACTTATTAAACATATACGCCACCGAAGATCATTTAGTGCCTCCAGCAGCTACTATTCCTTTAAATGATTTAGTAGGCAGTAAGGATAAAGAACTATACAGCTTTAAAGGCGGACACATTGGCGTGTTTGTAGGCAGCAAATCTCAAAAAGAATTAGCACCAGCCGTAACAAGTTGGTTAAAGAAAAGAGATTAATAACTTCTTATTTTTTAAAATCCCCTTCAGAGAAATTTTGAAGGGGATTTTTTTTGAAAGAAAATACGCGTAAATGATATGAATCAGTTGATGCATTTGAAGACATTAAAAATTAAAACCAACTGAAAAAATTAATACATTTACTAGTGTACAAAACATCAAATGAGAATTGCCTTTCTTTTTATATTTTCAATTTATATTACTGAAAAACAATTGGCTTTCTATCAATAAAACCTCCACCAATTAAATCATCTCCTTCATAAATAACAGCGCTTTGCCCCGGAGCTACTCCACTTGCAGCTTCATGAAAAATAATATTTAATTTATTGTCGACTGTATTGATCGTACTTAAACGCCCCGCATCTTTGTAACGGATTTTAGTTAAAGCAACATAATCTTGCGGCAATGTTTCATACTTAATTAAATTAAAATCCCGAACGTTAATTTCCATTTCTTTTAAATCTTCCAAATCTCCTAAAACAACCGTGTTTGTTTCTGGAATAATTTCTTTTACAAAAACGGGATCCCCCATTGCTATATCCAGACCTTTACGTTGACCAATGGTATAAAATGGGTAACCTCTATGCTTTCCAACTTTTTTTCCTTTAAAAATATAATCGCCGCCTTCTACACTTGCTTCTAAATTTGGCAATCTGTGCTTTAAAAAGGCTCGATAATCATTATCTGGTACAAAGCAAATGTCATAACTTTCACTTTTATTTGCTAAATCTAAAAAGCCCGCATCTTTTGCCATTTGCTTAATTTCGGGCTTCTTATATTTTCCTAAAGGAAACATCGTGCGTTGTAAACTCTCTTGTCCTAATCCCCAAAGTACATAGGTTTGGTCTTTTGTTTGATCTACACCTTTAAAAATAACTTTACGATTATTTTCTTCACGAACTTGGGCATAATGTCCGGTTGCAATAAATTCGCAATCCAACATATCGGCACGTTTTAACAAAGCTTCCCATTTTATATGCGTATTACATAACACACATGGGTTTGGAGTTCGACCTGCTAAATATTCTTCAACAAAATTATTGATGATATGATCTCCAAATTCTCCACGTATATCTAAAATATAATGTGGAAAACCGAAAGTAACGGCCATCGAACGCGCATCATTAATACTATCTAAACTACAACAACCGGTTTCTTTTTTACTGCTACCAGAAGATTCGTAGTCCCATGTTTTCATGGTGATACCAATTACTTCGTAACCTTGTTCATGAAGCATCATAGCAGCAACCGAACTATCAATCCCACCACTCATTGCTACTAATACTTTTCCGTGCTTACTCATTTTATATTGTTGTTTAAACGCAGAGGTCGCTAAGTTTTTTCGCTAAGTTCGCTAAGAGTTTTTTTAAAAAAATCTACTTGGTTGCTTTTGGTTTAGCAGTGGTAGTTTTGGGTTTAGTTGTTATTGTTGTTGTTTTAGTGTCCACTGTTTTAAGTTTTTCATCTACAGCTTTATTCTTATTAAAAAATTCTTCAGTTTCTTTTTTAGAAGCTTGTTCTCCATTTTGTTTAAATAATTCTTTTTCAGTTACCTTTCCTTTTTTATCTCTATAAATCCAAGGACCTACTTTTTTTCCATTTTTATAATATCCTACTGCCGCTGTTATATTACCTTCAGGATAATAAAAGGCGTTTTTTCCTTCCAATAATCCGTTAACATAAACACCTTCGCTTTTTACTAAATTTTTATCGTAGTACAATTTAAATGGGCCATCCATTTTTCCCATTTTATATTTGCGTTCTTCGCTTACAACTCCATCCGGAAAATAAACATATTCCATTCCATTTTTTTGTCCGTTTAAATACGATTCTCTTGAAATAACAATCACTTTATCGTCGTAATATGTCCATACTGAATCTTTATTTTCGCCAATATATTTTCCATAAGCCATTTTTTTACCATTTGGATGAAACATCGTTGAGTAAGCATATTTACCATCTTGCCTAAAATCCATTATAGCTTTAATACTATCAAAAGGATAGTAGTACTTAAATTTACCTTGAGGCTTATCATCTTTAAATAAACCTTCGTAAACTAACTTTTTAGTTTTATCATCTATTTTTTTCCAATAACCTTGTTTTTTTCCAGAGGCATCAGTTTGTGTTTGAGCGTAACTCGAAACACTCAATATAAAAGAAAAAATAAAGAAAATATATTTACCCATAAAATTGATTTTGAATATAACTCGTATAGTTTGCAAAGTTACATTATCTATCAATAAAAAAGGGTTTTGTAAGCACTTTTTCTGAAATTTTAAGAGTTAAAAAATAGAAGCCACTAGTTAAACGTAAATCGGCTAATTTAATTTCTGATTTACCCTCAATAAACCTCACTTTATTAGTATAAACTGTGCCCCCAAAAGCATTTGTAATAGTAAAGTCATACTCTCCGTTTTGGTTCATGTAACTTATAGCTATTTTATCTTTAACAGGATTAGGAAATAATTGCAAATAATTTAGATGCTTACTACTTCTTAATCCATTAACTCCAATACTGAAAGTATCAGCCAAACAATTCAACGAATCGTGAACAATAAAATTAGAAGAAGAATCCACCAAAACAGATTGTATTTGAGTTGTCGCGCCATTAAAAGTCCAAACATAATCTCCAAGCCACGATGCAGTCAAATTAATCGTTTGGTTGATGTATGCAGATAAATCTTTATTCTTATTCACATTCTTTAAAATAGTGAACTTATCATGTATTAAACTATCTTCTTCTAAATAAAAAGCATCTAATCTATTTCCTTCGATTTCAAAAAATAATGCTCCTGCCTTTTGATAATCCGAAAAATATTTTGAATCGTGCGGGTATGAAGATTGCGAAAATCCATCTCTTCCTGATTGCCCTGCAACAACATAAACAGTTCCTTTATTGTCGCTCGAATCTTTTTTATAGGGGCATGAATTTAATGTGCCATCGTATCGTGCACTGCTACTATCAACTGCATGAAGAATTTTGTTAAATGTATTCTCTAAATCATAATGCCCTTTTTGCAACCACGAACGTTCATAATTATGACTATGACCATTTATTACTAAATCAACGCCATATTTTTCAAGCAAACTAGCAATATTATGGCGGATTAACTCTAAATCAGATTCTATATCGGAATTGTGAGTTCCCATTGTAAAAGGTGGATGATGAAAATACACAATCTTCCACATGCTATGGTCTTGTTGCAAATCTTGCTCCAGCCACTGATATTGAGGTCCTAACGAATCCCATAAATGATACGTGCCAGATTCTATGCCATAAGAATCTAAAGAAATAAAATGCGCATTAGCATAGTTATAAGAATAAAATTCTTTATGATTAGATGAAAAACCACCTAACTCTGCATTTTGTGGTGTTTTAAAAATTTCATAATAAGGTACTTGATGATTTAATGATAAATTATAATCATTAGCATAATCGTGATTGCCAGGTGCCGCATAAATGCAAGAATAATTAAAAATAAAATTTGTTTTATAAGGGTCAAAAAAGCCAGATTGATATTCTTGCTGAGTTCCATTTACGTAGGCATTATCGCCTAAAAGCAATACCCCATTTATGTAATTATTTTGCCTGTAAAAATTAATGGCGCTCTTAACATTATATTGCTGTACAAAACCAGAACCACAATCACCTAAAGCTAAAAATCTAACTTTTTGATTAGAGCCGATAATAGGTGCTGTATAAAAATAAAAAGTATCGCCGCATAATTGATTAGAGCTTTGATTTACCGTATAGTAATATTTTGTGTTGGGTAATAGGCCGGATAAAAAATTATTATGAAGTGTATCCAAATTACTTATGTAAGACATAGAAGTTAAATTACTTTGGCTTGTACCATATAGCACTTTAGAATCACATAACACATCAGTTTTCCAACAAATATATGTAGAATTTGCTCCTGTAATTTGAAGATAAGGCCCTCTAACCAAAGTATTAATTTGTGAAAGACAAATAGATGATAATGTCCAGAACAAAAAAAAGCAGGCATGTTTCATTATGTTAAAGATATAAAAAAAATAGATTTTCAGTGTAACTTAATCATTTAATAACCGTTCTAACTCAAATAAAAATAAAAAATGAAAAAAGCACTTATTTCAGGACTTGTTCTATCTATGACTATCTACTTTTTAAGTTTTAATGATAGTTCTTCTTATAAAGATGGGGATATTATTTTTCAAACAACTTCGGGTGCCACAGGCAAGGCTATTCAGCTAGCCACCCATAGTAAATACAATCACTGCGGTGTATTATTTTTTGAAAATAATGAATGGATTGTTTATGAAGCTATTCAACCAGTTAAAAAAACAAGTTTAAAAGAATTTAACGCGCGCGGAAAAGGAGCTGCAAAGCGTTTATCCACCAAAACGCTTTCCGAAGAAGAGATAGCTAAACTAAAAAAACAATTTAAAAAATATGAACACAAAAATTATGACGAAGCATTTAATTGGAGTGACGATCAAATTTATTGTAGCGAATTAGTTTATAAATTATACAACAATGCTTTAAACATTGAACTTTGTAAACCAAGAAAATTAAGTGATTTCGACCTCAGCAATCCCTTGGTAAAGGAAAAGCTAAACGAGAAATATGGCAATAAAATCCCAATGAATGAGCCGATGGTTTCACCAGAAGATATTTTTCGTTCGGGTTTGTTAAGTGACATAAAATAAAAAACCATCCGCTGGCATGCGAATGGTTTTTTATAACAAAAATCTTAAAACAATTAGGCGTTAGCAGCCTCCTCTTTTAATACGGCAATAATTTTATCTTCAATTTCTTGCGCTAAATCTGGATTTTCAGCAAAGATGGCTTTTACAGAATCTCTTCCTTGTCCTAATTTCGTTTCATCGTAACTAAACCATGAACCACTTTTTTTGATGATTCCTTTTTCCACACCAATATCAATAATCTCACCTACTTTACTAATTCCTTCTCCAAATACGATATCAAATTCAGCCATACGGAAAGGAGGTGCCAATTTATTTTTAATAACCTTTACACGTGTTCTGTTACCTGTAACCACATCTCCATCTTTAATTTGACTAATTCTTCTAATATCTAAACGAACAGATGCGTAGAATTTTAAAGCATTACCACCAGTAGTTGTTTCAGGGTTACCGAACATAACTCCTATTTTCTCACGTAATTGGTTGATGAAAATACAGCAACATCCAGTTTTATTAATCGTACCAGTTAATTTACGTAATGCCTGACTCATTAAACGTGCTTGCAAGCCCATTCTACTATCACCCATTTCTCCTTCAATTTCTGCTTTTGGTGTTAAAGCTGCTACTGAATCAATTACCACTAAATCAACTGCCCCCGAACGAATTAAATTATCTGCAATTTCTAAAGCTTGCTCGCCATTATCTGGTTGAGAGATTAATAAACTTTTTGTATCTACTCCTAATTTTTCTGCATAAAAACGATCAAAAGCATGCTCTGCATCAATAATTGCTGCAATACCGCCAGCACGTTGTACACTTGCAATAGCATGAATAGCTAATGTTGTTTTACCAGAAGACTCTGGCCCATATATTTCAACTACACGACCACGAGGTAAACCCCCAATTCCTAATGCGATATTTAAACCTAAAGACCCCGTTGAAATAGAATCCATGGGCTCAACCACGCTGTCTCCTAATTTCATGATGGTGCCTTTACCATAAGTTTTTTCCAACTTATCTAAAGTTAATTGTAATGCTTTTAATTTTTCGCTACCTACTGCTTTTCTGTCTACAGCTTCAATAGTGTCTTCTGTTTTTTTTGCCATGATTTCTATATTTATAGTTTTAAGTTACGGTTTTTAAATTTAGGACGATTAACAAGTTTGTAACATTCTCAAATTCTTTACAAATCTAAATCAAATTTCTAGCAGATGATTGCTATAATTTGTAGCAATCCTAAAAATAGCAGTATTTACTGGGGAATACCAACGTTTATTTTTATTTTTTGAAAAGAACTCCTACACAAAACAGACCGTTTTTTGAATTAAATGGAAGCATAAAACTGAAAATCTTTTTGTTTAATCATTTCCTTTTAAATTTAATGTTACGAAATAATAAACTCTGTAAAAAAAGTATAAAACTTGGAGTGTATGTCCTTGCTTTTTAGTATTTTTATACAAAACAGGTTTGTTTCATCGCTCTTTATTTTAAGGGAGGAAAGTCCGGGCAACGCAGAGTAATTTGCCACTTGAAAGGGTGGGTATATTTTTAGGAATAAGAATATAACAGATAGTGTCACAGAAAACCAAGTAGCCTTAGCATTTGGATGTTAAGGTCATAGTGAAAATGTGAGGTAAGAGCTCACATGTGTAGTTGGTAACAATTACATAGGACAAACCTCTTATGTTGTAAGGCCATGTAAACTCTAATTTTGCGGCGACTCGTTGCAATAACTTCGGTTATATTAGAGAGGGTAGGCTGCATAGATAAATGATGAAAGTCGTTTTCCTCACGGTAAACGAGACAGAACCCGGCTTATAGAACCTGTTTTTAATTTTTACTGTTATGCTTAAACGCACGCTATATATATTTCTATTGCTAATTAGTTCAAAATTAGTAACAGCTCAATGCCCTCAGATATACGATTACTTGGGCAATTTGGTAAACCGCCCTTATTTTATCGATTGTCAGGGAACAGGAACTTACAATATGAACTTTGCATCAAGTACTAGCTGGGGAGCCTACACTATCAATTGGGGAGATGGCACAGCTAATACAGTTGGAGGCTCATACACCGCAAATTCATTAATTAATCACACCTATAATTCAGCAACACCTGATACTTTTGTAATTAGCTTAAATATTCCATCACTTGGTTGTTCACTAACAGGTATTGCTGTAATGGAAAAACCAGTAAATGCGTCAATCCAAATTCCTATTGGCGGAATAACAACCGCCTGTGCTCCAAAAGCACTATTATTTACAAACTCTAGTACAGATGTTTCTGAAAGCACCACATTTACATGGAACTTTGGAGATGGAACAGCTCCCGTTACATTTAATTATACAAATGCTGGTCAAACAATTTCTCATACTTATAATCCAGGCACTGTAAATTGCCAAACTGCTGTAACACTTACTGCCGATAATTATTGTACCGCCATTCCAACTATCGCTAACTTTAATCCTATTCAAATTTATGATAAAGATGATGCTGCTATTACGCCATCCGCTTTTATTAAATGTTGGCCCGACAATGTTTTTACATTTACTAATACAACCAATAGAAATTGTGTTCCTCAAGGAAATACGTTTCAACGCCAAGAACGATGGAACCTTGGAAATCATTGGGGCATGGGACATGATTCGATTGTTGGATGGAGACCTTGGCCACCAACTTCCCCTCTTACTGTTGCTTATCCATCGGTAGGCACCTATACAGTTATGCTAGAAGATAGTAATTTATGTGGAGTAGATATTCAAGTACAATCAGTTACCATAGTAAACCCTCCAACCGCTGGAGCAATTGCACCTGCTGGTCCATTTTGTCAAGGTAGTGCTGTTACATTTACCAATACTAGTTCAACTGGTTATTTATATAGATGGAATTTTGGCACAGGCGGTGCATTTGTTTCTCGTCCTTTTGGACCACAAACATTTACATACAACGCATCTGGCACATTTACTATATCAGTAGTAGCATTAATCGGCGGCGGTGGCGCATTGTGCACGGATACAGATAAAGTGGTAATTACTATCTTACCACGACCAAATGCTGATTTCACAGTAACTCCAAATAAAGGTTGTACTTCTATTGTAGGCGCAACCTTTACAGATCAATCTAGTAGCTCTGTTGACTGGAACTGGAATTTTGGAAATGGAAATACTTTCAACGGTCAATTTCCTCCACCACAAAACTATAATACGGTTGGAAATTTTGTAGCTACCTTAACTGTTACATCAGCTAATACTTGTGTTCATACATTTACTGCTCCCATCAATGTTTATCAAATTCCAACAGCAGCATTTAGTGCCGCTAATGCTTGTGTTTTATCCCCTGCTTCATTTACAGATAATTCAACAAATGCTCCTGGCGATCCAATTGTATCTTGGAAATGGAATTTTGGAGACGCATCGCCAACGGCAACTGCTTCTTTACAAAATCCTTCTCACACCTATACCACACAAAATACTTACACGGTTGAGTTAATTGTAAATACAGCCAATTGTACCGACACTGTTTTACAAACCATCAACATTAACGTAAAGCCAACCGCCGACTTTACATTAACCCCAATTAATGGCTGCCCTACTCTAACGGTTAACTTCACTAATACTTCCAACAGTGCTACATCTTATACTTGGAATTTTGGAAACGGAAATACCTCAACAACCACCGACCCTATTGAAAGTTTTACCAATACTACAGCATCAAATTTAGTGTACACGGTAAATTTAGTTGCTTCTACCGCAGCTGGCTGTACAGATACCCATACTTCAACTGTCACAGTATTTACAAAACCAAGTGCATCATTTACAGTAAGTGCTCCTGCTGGCTGTTCGCCTGTAGCGGCAACATTTACAAATAACTCTATAGGTGCAACAAGTTATAACTGGGATTTTGGCGACTTATCTTCAAGCACAGCAACAACATCTGTTGTATCTCATACCTATATGAATACAACTTTACTAATACAAACCTTTACCGCACAATTAGTAGCAACGAGCAGTAATGGATGTAAGGATAGTACATCATTAACAGTAACTATTTATCCTCGACCTATTTTTAATTTTACAATGATACCAAGCAATGGATGTTCGCCATTAATCGTTAACTTTCCAACTGTATTAGGAGCCGTAACTTATGAATGGGATTTTGGAGATGGCAGCCCTTTAAATTTTTCGCCAAACCCAACACATGTTTTTACGAATACAACAACTGTAGATCAAACCTATACGGTTCAATTAATTGCCTCAAACGCTTTTTCTTGTGCAGATACAACATACGGATACCCGATAGTATTTGCTAAACCTCAAGCTAACTTTGTGGTGACGCCAACTGTAGGGTGCTCTCCGTTAGCAACTACTTTTACAAACACAAGTATTGCAGGTTCAACTTATTTATGGAAATTTGGAGATGGTAATACTGCCATTACAAATAATACGAATCATACTTATACAAATTTAAGTAATGTAAACAATCAAACATATACTTGCACACTTGTTGCTACAAGCGCTAATGGTTGTAAAGATTCTCTCGACACATTTGTATTAGTACATTTTAAACCATTTGCCGATTTTGCATTAGATACACCACGCTGTGTTTCTAAGACCATTACGTTTACTAATACATCGCAAGGCTCAACAACTGATAGTTGGAACTTTGGAGATAGTAGTCCATTATCTGGTGTTACTAGTCCCGCGCATACCTATACAAACAATAGTATTAATAATTTAACCTTTAGTGTTACTTTAATTTCAACCAGTGCATTTGGCTGCAAGGATACCGCTAATGCCATTACTACCATTTTTGCGAAGCCAATAGCTAATGCTGTTTTAACACCAACATCAGGCTGCTCTCCGCTAGCGGTGAACATGAATAATACCAGTAATTTTGCAAATACCTATGAGTGGAAATACGGAGATGGAAACTCAGCAACAACTGCCAATTCAAATTACACTTACACAAACCTAAGCAATTCATCAAACCAAACATTTACTTGTACACTTGTTGCTACTAATAACAATGGTTGCAAAGATTCTGTTTTAATACCAGTACTAACATTTTTTAAACCAGATGCAACTTTTAGTAATGATACGCCAAGATGCGCCTCTAAAACTATTACCTTTTTAAATAATACTTTAGGTTCAACAGGTAATGTTTGGAACTTTGGAGATTTTTCTGGCACCTCATCTCTTCCTAATCCCGTTCACACTTATACTAATACATCGGCAAGTAACTTAACATTTACCGTTCAATTAATTGTAACTACCGCCTCGGGTTGTAAGGATACTACTTTAGGTTATCCGGAAATTTATGCAAAACCAGTTGCTAATTTTGCTTTAACGCCAAGTGTTTCATGTTCGCCCTTAACAACAACCATGACTAACTCTAGTTTATTTGCAACATCTTATTTATGGAAATATGGAGATGGAAATACAAATGCTACCTTTAATACAAATTATACCTACACAAATACAAGTAACATCACTAATCAATCTTATAACTGTACTTTATTGGCCATTAACTCCAATGGCTGTATTGACTCAGTTAGTAAGCCTGTATTGATTTTATTTAACCCAAAAGCAAACTTTACAGTTGATACTCCTGCTTGTTCGCCAAAACTACTAAGCTTTACTAATACATCCATTGGTGCTAATGGTTATAATTGGGATTTTGGAACAAACACTTCAACCAATACAAATCCATCTCAAGCATTTACAAATACTACCACTGCTAATATTACAAACACCGTTCAATTAATTGCAACCTCCTTAAGCAATTGTAAAGACACAATTATAGTTCCTATTATAGTTCATCCAAAACCAGAATTTACTATTATTGCTTCACCAGATAGTGGCTGTACCGCACTAACGGTTAACTTCCCTACAATTGCTAATGTTGCTAACTATCAATGGAATTTTGGAGATGGAAATATTGCAACCACAGATAATCCAAGTAATATTTATTTTAATAACTCTCAAGTAACCAAAACATTTACAGTACAATTAATTGGCACAGATGGTTATGGATGTAAAGATACTTCTCAAAAAGTAATCAAAGTATATGCTAAACCAATTGCTTTATTTCAAGCGAATCCCAATTTAGTATTCGTGCCAACAAATCCTGTTACCTGTACTAACTTATCGGCAGGAGCCGTGAGCTATTCTTGGAATTTTGGAGATGGCAATACATCCACCGAAACAAGTCCTCTTCATACTTATCAAGATCCTGGTGAGTATCAAATATTTTTAGTAGCCAAAAACATTCATGGCTGTTTAGATACATTTAATTTGCCATCAAAAATTGTGGCTGAATTAGAAAGCTCTGTTGAAATACCAAATGCCTTTTCTCCAAATCCAAACGGTGGTAATGGCGGTGCATTTAGTGCAACCGATGTTAATAACGATGTGTTTCATCCTGTATTAAAAGGCATCGACAAATATGAATTAAATATTTTCTCACGCTGGGGCGAACTATTATTTGTATCAAAAGATATTACCATTGGCTGGGATGGTTATTATAAAGGAAAATTATGTACACAAGATGTATATATATGGAAAATAAATGCAACCACTTTAGATGGTAAAAAAATTGCAAAAACTGGCGATGTGCTTTTGTTTAGATAACATGAAATTAGTTGTTTACATAGCTATTCTATTTTGCTCCGCACACTTGTTCGGTCAAACAAAAGTGAGCTCCAAATTGTATGCAAAAGATTTGAAGTTAGCTAACGCTGCATTTGAGCAAGAAGATTATTTAAACGCCATTAACTTTTACAGAAAAGTTTTAGCAATTGACTTAAATAACGAAACGTCTCATTTAAACTCTGTTATTAGTCGCTTAAATTTAAATCAAGCGCCCGACTCTAGCTATAATCATATTGTTAAATTAAAAAACAGCAAAACACCAGAGGTGTTATTTTATTTCGGAAAATTTTATCACCTCACTTCTAATTTTGAGCAAGCCATCAAGTACTATACTAATTACAGAGCAATTGCCATAAAAGAAAGAGCCATTACGAATGATGATGTGGATTATCATATTGCTTGTAGTAAAAACGCTATTGATTTAATAAGTCAACCTCATCGTTCAATTATCAAAAATGTGGGTAATGTAATAAACTCTTCTTTTGCTGAGTATGTGCCATTAATTACACCTGATGAAAGTTTAATGTACTTCACCTCTCGCCGAGAAGGAAGCACTGGAAACCTAAAAGACGCTTATAATGCGTATTACGAAGATGTGTATGTTTCTCAAAAAATGGAAGATGGTAAATGGGGAACTCCAAAAAATATTGGCGCACCAATTAATACCAACACCCATGATGCTTGTGTCGCTTTAAGCTTTGATGGCAATCAATTAATGATTTACAGAACATCAGATGATAAATTAACGGGCGATTTATACATGACGAGAATAAGTTTTAATGGATGGACGACTCCTGAAAAACTTGGCGCTGAAATAAATACACCCTTTATAGAAACCAGCGCTTGTTTTAGTTCTGATACAAGTGTGATATTTTTTAGTAGTAATAAACCTGGAGGCTTTGGTGGAAAAGATATTTATCGTATTAAAAAATTACCAAACGGCAGATGGTCGATGCCATTAAACCTAGGTGCAACAATTAATACTTACAAAGATGAAGACGCACCTTTTTTACATCCTGATGGAACTACTTTATACTTTAGTTCAAAAGGGCATAACACGATGGGAGAATACGATGTTTTTAAAACTATTTTAAATCAAGAAACCAATACATTTTCTCCTCCCGAAAATTTAGGTTTTCCAATCAATACAGTAAACAATGATATTTTCTTTGTATTAAATGCCAATGGCACACATGGATATTATTCTTCAGTAAAAGAAGAAACTTTTGGTGGTTCAGATATTTATATGATTGACACTCGTTTTGGAGACAATGATTTAAAAGTAAAACATGGTGTGGTTATGTTTGGCAATGAAGTTAGTAAGGCAAAAATTACCATTATAGATACTGAAAGCAAGCAAGTTTCTGGCATTTATAATGCGAATTCAAAAACAGGGAAATTTATTTTGGTAGTGAATCCTGTAAAGCCTTATAAAGCCATTATTGAAGAAGATGGTTTCCAAACGATGATTGTAGATATTGAACCTTTGGCTAATGAACAATTTGAAAAAGATTTAATTATAATTTTAACTAAAAAATAAGCGCTATTAAAAAAACAATTACATATTTCGCTCTAACACTTTACATGGCTTTGTTTTCAATAGTATTGAAAGCACAAGATGCTCAGTTTACACAATTTTATGCTGCTCCTATGTATTTAAATCCTGCATTTACAGGTGTTACCTACGAGCACCGTTTTGTGGCGAATTACCGAAATCAATGGCCTGGCATTAAAAGAGCCTACCAAACCTTTATGGCTAGTTATGATTATAACATGAGTGATATTAATAGTGGCTTAGGAATAACTGTAATGCAAGATAGAGCTGGAACAGCTGGATTAACACATACGCAAATTGGAACTAATTACGCCTATCATTTTAAAGTAAGTAAGATGGCAGAAATTAGATTAGGTGCTAATTTAAACTACAATATGAAACGCATTGATTTTGGGAAACTAAAATTTAACGATCAAATTACTACAGGTTCAAGCGTCTCAACAGAGGCTGCTAATTATGAGCAATTAAACTTTATGGATTTTGCTGCTGGGGCTTTATTAAACTCAACAGAATACTGGCTTGGCTTAAGCGCTAAACATTTAACACAACCTAATAGTAGTTTAACAGGCGATAGAGTGCCTTTGCCATTGAGTTTAAGTTTACATGGTGGTTACCGTTTTATTATCGAACAAAAATCTAAAAATGATATTAAGCGTTATATCTCTCCTGCATTTAATTATCGCCATCAACAAAAATACGATCAATTAGATATTGGTGTATATTACTATCATTTACCTTTAAATGTAGGTTTATGGTACAGAGGCTTGCCATTTAAAACATACGGACCAACCTATAGCAGCCGTGAATCGATTGCAGTGTTAGTTGGTTTTGATATCACAGAATACAACTTACGTATTGGTTATAGTTACGATTTAACTATCTCAAAATTGGGTGTTGCCAATTCATTTGGCGGGCATGAAGTTTCTTTAGTATATGAAATTTCTAAAAAGAAAAAGAAAACAAGAAGAGTGTTAGTAAGCTGTCCGAAGTTTTAGTTATTCAAATCCTTTACTATTTCATTAATACTATATGACATTCGATTATTTGATTAAAGGACTTTTAGTGGGCTTTTCGATTGCCGCACCAGTTGGGCCAATTGGCGTTTTAGTCATTAGAAGAACCCTAACTGAAGGGCGCTTATCTGGACTTTTTACTGGGCTGGGCGCAGCCGTGGCAGATGGAACTTATGGTTTTATAGCAGGCTTTGGGTTAACGAGTATTTCAGATTTTTTAATTGCTCAGCAATTTTGGATGAAATTATTTGGAGGTCTATTTTTACTTTACTTAGGAATTAAAACATTGATTAGCAAAGCAGCTACAAAAGAAGCGAACATTGATAGTAATGGCTTATTAAAAAATTTCACTTCTACGTTTTTACTAACCATAACCAATCCAATAACTATTCTAACTTTCTTTGCTGTTTTTGCTGGGCTTGGTTTAGGGCAAGAAAAAACAAACTATATGTTATCATCTGCTTTAGTGTTAGGTGTTTTTATCGGGTCTGCAGTTTGGTGGCTATTATTAAGTACCGTCTTAAATTTGTTTAGAAACAAAATAACCACTAGTGGATTAACCTGGATTAATCGCTTTTCTGGCATATTGATATTGTCCTTTGCTATTCTTGCTTTTTATTCTCTTTTGTAATATCTAAAACAGTAACTGCATTACTGTAACGGTTTTCGGTTTTGCAATCGGTTTGATTTTTGAATCACGCCATTGCGTGACTTCCGAAACGCTGCTAAAAAAGATAAATGTTTAATGAAATTTTGCAAAGCCAAAATAATTGTGTTTTGCAGTGCGACCGCTTTTGCAAATGCCACGCCGCATGCCCGCATTTTTGGTAGGTTGTGTATAGGCTGGCGTTCTTTTCTATCGTGGGTTACAACCATTTTTATGTCGATTGTTTGTGTCATTTGTCGAGTGCTTTTTGTCTGGCTTGTATGTCGGTTGTTTACTTTATTTTTTGAAGCGATGGAAATTTTTCAAAACAATTTTTCTTATCAATTTTAAATAGCCACACGCGACATGCTTGCTCCAGCTAAGGCTCTAATTATACTATTTGTGTTTGAACCAGCAAACAGTGTTTTCTAAATATTTTTTAAACTCAGTATTTACAGGTTTTCCATGTATTACTTTATTGTTATACTGCGTTCTGATTAAATAATTAAAAGCTCCCATATCACCTGTAAAAGCAGTTTTATTATCTGAATTATATTTTTGATGAATTTCCCATAATTTATTGATAAAGTGTTTCATAATGGTAATATTCCCACCCATAATTCCACAATTTAGTAAAACACTGTTTGCGAAATTATATTCGTACATTTTATAATCACGAATGTTATTGCGCAAATTTTCAGAATGTTGTTGCATCCATTCATTATTAAGTATTTTGGGTTCGTCTCCACAAAAAATACTAATTGGATTATCTATATATAATTGTTCAAGAAATGGGTTTTTTAAAACAATTACATCAGAGATATCGGTAAAAAATATGTTATTAATAAATTCTGAATTTAGTTTTAGGAATTCATTGTAAATGTAGTATCTGTAAACATTGGGATTAAATTGAACATCGTGGTCAATTTTTATAAAAGTAATGTATTCGTTCTGATACCGTTCGCACGTGGCTACTGAACAATTATTATGAAAAATTATTCCTTGTAATTTTAATTTTGAAATGGAATTTGCCCAATCTTGAATTATTGAATAATCATCATCAGCCAAAACTGTATTTCTATTTACATCGTAAACTCCTGAAATGTAAGAGGCTACTATATAATCTTTCATTGATTTAAGTTCTTTATTTTAACTCTAGCTGTAATACTATCGGGATTATTTCTGTAGTATATATAGGTTCGCAAATCTAGTTTTTTAACCATAAATTGCTGCTCAGCTCTCTCATAAAAGTGAGCATCGGCTCCATACATATTGTGAAAATTAAGACTTTTAAAAACTGCTTTTTTGCCAAATAATGTTGCAAATAATATACAATCATCTACATGTACTAAAGCACTATTATTAAACCGATCAGGAACGTAGTAATCTGATTCTTTATGCACAATCGTTTCAGTAGTAGAGGCTATTAAATCTAGGTTTTTGATTTCGGATAGACAGGTAAGTAAATGATTTGGCTTGTATTCATCATCAGCATCAATTATAGTTATAAACTTTCCATTACTTAATAAAACTCCTTTGTTTATTGATTCTGATTGACTACAATTTTTGTGTCGCATATAGGTAATTTTATCCTCATGTTGAATGGCATAATTAAGGATTTCATTCTGTGTGTTATTATTGCTTCCATCATCAATAATAATTAATTCAAAGTCACTAAATTCTTGATTGAGTACAGAATCTATAGCTCTTTTCACTAAAGTAAAAGTAGTATTATAAACTGACAATATTACTGAAATTGTATACTTGTGATACATAGTTGTGGTTATTTGTTTTGATTTCAAAAATACTATCTTAAATTAAGAACTAAGTTAAGGTTAATAAAAAATTTTAAATAATATAATTATGAATTTCCATTCTAAAGACTTGGCTTATTTGAAGATTTTCTTCATTTCACTGTTGATTGAAATTTGCATGTTCTTGTCTCTTCCTGAAAATGGTTGACATGTTTTTATGATTTAAAATTAATACTATTTTGTGTAGCTTTTTCTTTTTTGCTTCTTTTTTCTTTTGTTAATATGTGTTT
>Ga0247843_1000925_pt1 | contig 65034 bp, 59 predicted proteins | sample LaCruzMarch2017__FD_192420 | JGI IMG/M metagenome (GOLD analysis project Ga0247843, IMG submission 192420) | Freshwater microbial communities from meromictic Lake La Cruz, Castile-La Mancha, Spain - LaCruzMarch2017_8m | ecosystem: Environmental > Aquatic > Freshwater > Lake | place: Spain...
GCGACTGGTCACGACCTGATATTGTGGAATTAAATTCAAGAAGGAGGCATAAAAGTATAAATAAAATTAATATTGATACAATTGCGTCATGAAAAAATTATGCGACATCTTTCTTGAAATTTACCGTGAGCGTGTTGCCGAAGTTCTCACTCAGCAGAAGGGTTCACGAATTGCGATTGTGCTGGGCTCGACGACAGATGGCTTTGGTCGGACCTATGAAGTCCTACAGAAAGCCATGGCTCATGGGGGCTTTCTTGAAAAGTTCGCTAGCCGAATCGATTTGCAAGGAATGATGAGTTCCGAAGGCATCAAATATGGCATTCAATATAAGTCAGTGTCTTCGCATCTAAACCACAATGCTGTGCTTGAAACGATGACTGAAGCATATGCAAACGAAAAAGGACAAATGGAAGTTACTCAATCTTGGGTGACTAAAACAAGTGAATTGGCACTGGATGAGACCATTCGCAGGATCGTAGACTCCAGAGCCAATGTTCGAATTCAGGAAGTGGTTGAAGGTGGCGGTCAGTCTGTCGACGAAGGTATTAAGCTTCTGGCCGAAGCACAAGCGCGCCGAGTTCCCGTGCAGATTCGGCTTGTCGTTGGAGTGGAAACAAGTGATCGACTGAAAGATCGCGCGAAAGACAAGGGACCAAGAGCGGCCTCTTTAATGGCTCTAGCAGTTCATCAGTACGGACTTCTCGAAGCTAATTCAAGTGTTCAGGTGACAGTGGAAGATCTTCGTGTGACTGGCGTTAATGGAAAACCCCTCGTCTTTGATAGCGTGGAGAAATTTCTCGCAGAGGCTCAGCGTGCTGATAGTTCCTATCGGAAAGCTCTTGCAAGCTGGCAAGCCGAGCTTCCAGCAGAACGAAGGTCATTAACGGTCCAAGATCGAATTCGATTTGGCGAGTCTGTCGAAGCTATCGAAGCGGACTTGAAAAGTAACTCCAGTCTCGAGGCATTGGAGCGAGAAGCCTCTTTGCGGGCACTTGCCGAGTATCAAAAGCTCGGTCAACGCGTACAGAAGAATCTCACGGCTTTGGTTTCCGTTTCGGGTGCCGCTGCAGCTGTGAAGAAGTTGAGCGAAAGAGTACTTGCCGGAATTGAGAAGGCTGGAAAGTTCACGGAACTGAAACTAGAAGTTGCTCAGGCTCCCCAGAGAACTTCAGTCCTTTCGCGAATTATGAAAGCAACAGGCAGAGGTCAGGGGGTCACCGCTCTGACAGAGGCAAAAGCTCGGACTCCAAAAATCAAAAAATAATCCTCGTTTAATATTGGCGACCGCAGATTTGCGGTTGCCAATGAAAAGCGATCTCACGCAAGTTCTTCCACCGTAAGCCCCAGGCTCAATAAAATATGCAGAAGATCCTCCGGCCAAGGAACTCGAAAAAGCAGATCCTCTTTCGTGCGCGGATGCATAAAGCCAAGCTCCTGAGCATGCAAAGCCACGCGGTCAATTTTACTGACCAGAGATCTTTGCTGATGGTTTGCAACCATTCCTAGCCGTGAGTTCGCTCCATAGAGTTCATCACCGACAATGGGTGTTCCTAGCTCAGAAAGGTGCACTCGAATTTGATGCGTGCGTCCCGTATCTAGTTTTAGTTCTAAAAAATGCAACCAGGGGGAGAGGTGTTTGACCGTTTTATAATTTGTGCGTGACCACTTGCCGCCCTCTTTGGTGGAGGCAAAACGCTTTCGATCTATGTTGTGCCTGCTTAAATGACTTTCGATGGAACCGAAATCTTCTTTTAGTTTACCTAGGCACAGCGCTCGGTAGATTCTTCGAATGCTGCGATTTCTAAACTGCAGGGAAAGCGCTTCGTGAGTGGAATCATTTTTTGCGACAACAATAACCCCTGAAGTCTCTTTGTCCAGACGATGAACGATCCCTGGTCGCAAACCTGCGTGCTGGTCTGATTGTTGGCCAGCTTGCAAAGATCCAAAGCGATAAGAAAGCTGCTGCGTATGATGAAGCAGGGCATTCACCAAGGTGTCTTGTTCATGACCCGCAGCTGGGTGAACCACCAAGCCCGAGGCTTTGTTGATGACAATGAGGTCCTCATCTTCAAACAGGATATCGAGCTTCAAATCCAAAGGTAAAAGCTCATTATCGGCCCGCGGTATCGGACGCCGAATTTCAAATTGATCGCCAGCTTGGACTTTGTACGAAGATTTTAGAGTCTTACCCTTCAGAAGAACTTTTCCATCCTTGATCAGTTGTTCTGCTTTTGTACGAGTGCCCGCAAAGGGCTGAGAGCCTAAAACCCGATCCAAGCGCTGATCCTGATGATCGGGAAGTGCTTCGAATAGAATGACTTCTTCCTGCGGGATCATTGTTATCAATGTCTAATTAGTTTTTGTTTGAAAGTGCTGCATGTAGCTGTCGCAGACAACTTTTTCATTCAAATTAAGAACTCGGCAAATCTGAGCCACATAGCCACGAACAAAAACCCGGGCCGGCAATTGTTCTGGGTGCATATCTTCGACTGCATGAAGGTAGAAAGAACTTATTTTTGTTATTTCGCTCAGCTGATCAAGGGAGACCTGTTTGTATTCGCGGACTTTTCTTATGACCTGTCCCGTCCAGTCTTTCATTTCCAGGATCTGCTGCTCAAAGGCGGTATCTTTGGGGTAATCGAGCTTATAGATTTTAGGTTTTTTGGGAAGCTGATTCGCAAGAGCGCGACTTTTGCTTTCTGTTTGCAAGGACTCAGCAGTCACTTCTTCGTTTCTTAAGGCGCCGGTCACAAGTTTTTCATCGTACAGAATGCGAAGTGATTTGTTTCCTACAACTGAATAGGCCTCTTCTATAAGGCGCAGCATTTCACGAGCTTCTTTTTCAGAAAAAATCGTATAGACTGCGGGGTTTTCGCCGGAGTAAGTGGCCTTCGCACGTTCATAGGCCTGGGTGACTTCATGCTGTGGTGATAGCGGATTCACTTCTAGAACGTCGTAGTAACTATAACGAGAAACCGGTTTTTCAATCATCTCCATTAAAAAACTATATCACGGCCCTTTCGAGAGATGCATCCATTTTGGTTTCAAGCAGACCTCGGCAGATTTCAAGAATCTGAGCAGTGATTGGAGTCAGTGGTTTATCGACGAGTACCATTTGATAATTCCGCATGGTCTGCCAAACGGCGTTATCGTACTCAACCCCACCAAGGTACTGAAGGTCTAGATTAAAGTGTTTCTTGGTAACGCTTTTGATGGAGTATCCCAAAGAGACATCTTCAACGGATCGAGTTCCGTTGACGATGAGAGAAAATTTGGAATGTCCACGTCCAGAGCTGCTGCCAGCCAAAGTTGGAAATTCTTTCAAGACATAGTCATGAAAGCCGATTTGCAAAGTAGCGAGGTCAGTTCGGTATTTAAGAAGGCATTCATTGATCAAACGATGAAGGATCTTTGGATCACTTTGAACCCAGTTAAAACTAATCACGGATTCAACCAAGCGATAAGTCTTTTCAATTGAAGGCGGTTCTGGTGTCGTCACAAGAATTGATTGATCGGTATTGCATAAAAGCTGTATTTGGAAATGACTATTACCTGGACCAACGTCCAAGAGAATGTAATCAAATTCGAGCTTTCGAGCTTCAGCAATGAGCTGCAAGCCATGTTCTGATTCAAGCCTTGTAGGCACCCAGTGATTATAAAGCCCTTGAATGATCGACAAGCGTGGAATGTGAGATCTGCGAATAAGAGATTTTAAGCTAGCACCTTCGAACCAGTATTTTTCCATTCCACCAGGAAGTGGATCCATTCCGAGAGTGGTGTGCACATTGGCGCCACTTGGATCGAGATCGATAATCAAACATTTTTTTCCAAGCTGCGAAAGAGTGATTGCTAAGCCGGAGGTGATGTAAGTTTTTCCGACTCCACCTTTGCCTGCTCCGATTCCCCAAATTTGAGCTGACATCTGACTCCTCTGTCCTTTGAAGGAACTTCCGTTGGGTTATGTGGAAAGCTTTTTTTTAGCCTCCAACACCTCTTCGGCAGAAGAGCTGCGAACATAAAGGGGATTCAGCGTTTTCCAATCGAAAGTCGATAATAATTTTTCTTCGATTTCAAAAAGGGACCTAGCTCTAGGGTGATTTTCAGCTTCAGTCAAAGGCACTAGCTGGTCTCGCAAGGCTTCACTTAGCATTGGCCACAAGGATGAAAGTCCATCGCCAACAATGACCGACTTTGTTGGAAGCTGGGATAGAAAAGCAATGATCTGGCTTTCGTCGAGTAAAAGCGGAGGGCTGTCTGTCTGCTGCTCCCGCCGACTGCAGAAATATAAATTTCTATGGGCATTGATCAAAGCAAGCGGAGCCAAAGGCTTCTGATGAAGAAGGAGCTTTAAGCTGCTGGTCGCGAATATAGGAATTTGGTTTGCGTAGGCGAGCGTCTTGGCAAAAGACACGGCAGCTCGGACTCCAGTAAAGGAGCCAGGTCCCTCGTCGACGAGAATGGCTGTCAGCTTTGTGGGCGATTCACCAAGAGTCTTTAGAATTTCTTCTAAGGCTCTGTTCAGGAATTCACTGTGTTCACGGGGCCGAGTGTTTTCTAGCTCGTGCAGATGACCATTCTGTTCAATACAAAGAGAGGCAATTCCAGTGCTGGAAGTCAGTGCTAAGCGCATAAAGAATCCAAGCTTATTACCAGAGCCCCAGCACTCGAGAGAAATCATTGAACAGAGCAAAGGCCATGAGGCTCATGAGCAGCACCAACCCCACTTGCTGTGCAATTTCTAATTTCCGCATGCTGAGCGGAGTTCCGCGCAAAAGCTCTATGGAATAGAATAGTAAATGACCGCCGTCCAGAACCGGCACAGGCAGTAAATTCAAGACAAAAAGATGGACTGAAATCACTGCCATCATTTGTAGAAAAGAGGTCAATCCCATTTTATAAGTTTCGTGCGCCGCCTGGCCGATGGAAATCACACCGCCAATATGTTTGGGAGAAATCATTCCTTGAATCAAACGTACAAAGCTTACGAGAGTCATAACCGAGGCATCGACGGTTTTTTGGAAACCTCTTTGTGCAGCTTTCAATGGATTGCTCACCTGAATTTTTACAAGCTCAAGATTCGCCATGGTGACCCAAGGAACGATTCCGATAGTGAACCGTTTTTCTTCGCCACCAAATAGAGTCGTGTGGGATGTCATTTCGGGAACGATGGAAAAGTTTTTAGTTTCAGTTCCTCGTTGAACAACCAAGGCGACTGGGTCCCTGCCATTGAAGCTTTTAATTTGTGAGACAACTTTTTCCCAAGAGGTGATGGCAACTTCTGAGATAGAAAGAATTTTGTCTCCTGAAGCTAAACCTGCTTTTTCTGCGGGGGAGCCCTTCACGATGCTGAACAAATAAAGCTCGGAAGAATCAATTCCTGCCGCTTCAAATGCGATCTGATTGGGAATGGAAAGCTCAAGCTCGCTTGGCTTTTCTGTGGGAGCCTTTTTCCTTGGATCTTTTATCGTCGCGGGATCCATGCTTTCTGAACTGCTTCGTTCAAGCTTTAGTTTCAAAGGAAAACTAGCTGCACTCCAAGCAGCGGTCAGTTCCCGGTAGTGTGCAATCGGCTGATCATTCATGGCTACAATTCGGTCGCCCGTTTTAAGTCCCGCAGCTTCCGCGGCACTTCCGCTGCGGACACCAATGACAGGCGCAATAGAATTCAGACTGAGCCCTTCGAGCTCTCCAATTTGGGAATCAAGACTCAGAATGTTTGGGTTTTGTTTGCTATCAGGAATGGCTTCTACGGATCTTTTGCTAGCGGCCTGGGCTTGAGAAACTTCAAAAGTCAGCGGGAGTCCAATGCGTTTGTTCATCATGGCTTGGACTTGATCCCAGCTGTGAACGGCCTGGCCATCGACGGCAAGTATAGTGTCACCGGACTGAAACCCGAGTGTCGAGGCTTTAGAGCCAAGGGCGATGTCTCCCAATTTCGGGGCCCGAGCATCTTCGCCCAGAGTTGCAACAATTGCGAATATCAAAATGGCAAAAAAGAAATTCATCAATGGACCCGCAAGAACAATGGCGATCCTTTGATAGACAGATTTATGAGTGAAACTTTGCGATTTTTTTTCTGCCGGAATATCGGCGTTCACATCGTCGCCGTACATTTTTACGTAGCCGCCCAAGGGGATCATGCTGATGCAGTAGATGGTGCCCTTGCGATTGTACTGCAAAAGTTTTTTACCAAAGCCAAGACTGAAAACTTCAACGTGGACTCCGCAAGCGATTGCGACCAGAAAGTGTCCCAATTCATGCACAAAGATCAAAAGTCCTAGTAAAATGATAAAGGGAAGAACTGCAGATAAACCTTGAGAAACCAACTGTGTAATTAGATCCATGCCCATGAGAGTAACCTTAAGGGATATTCACAGACAATAAAGATGAGCTTCGAATGCTGAAAACCTAGTAAAAAGACTCAAGCAGCGATGCGCCAATAAAAAGCGCCGGTGAGGCAAAAAGCACACCATCCAAGCGATCCAAAACGCCGCCATGTCCCGGAATCAAGGTTCCCGAATCTTTGATGTGAGCCACTCGTTTCAGCAAGGACTCAAACAGATCCCCAAATTGACCGGTGATTCCAGTGACCAAGGCTACGACCAGCATCCATGGCCAAGGAATGTGATTCATAAAACTGACGAAAACCAGACCTGCGATCAGGGAACCACAGACTCCACCCAGCGCGCCTTCGAGGGTTTTTGATGGTGAGATTTCTGGGCTCAGCTTTCGGCGACCAAACCAACGACCTGCGAAGTAAGCTCCACTGTCCGTGCTGAAGACGAAGGAGAGCAGGGCAAAAAACCAAAGCTGACCATGGTCTAGGTCTAAAAGGCGGCAGGCAAAAGAGGGCATCAGACCCATATAAACGAAACCAAACATGGTTTTCCATTGAAGGGCGGCCACTTCTTCAAGGTTTGTGTATTTAAGAAGCGTTAAGCTCAGAACGAAAACCAAAGTGGAGATGAGAGCAAAAGCGGGAGCCGCTAGATTTGGAACTTCGACAGAGACTCCAAAAACAATCAACATAAAAGCAAAAAAGACGAGCTTCAATAGCAGCGAATCTTCGGGTTTAAAAAGCATAGCAATCAATTCGGGCGTTCCCATAATAACTGCTAGCAAGCAAATCAGCCTCAAGCCTGATTCTTGGAAATAAAACAAAGTTCCAAAGAGTAGTGCCAACCCAACGGTGGCGGAGATCAACCTAATCCAGAGTGAGTTCATGAGATTGAACTTGTCCGAAGCGCCGGTCTCTGTGCTTGAACCAGTGAAGCGCCTTCATAAGATGTTGTTCTGAAAAGTCGGGCCACAATACTTCGGTAAAATAAAGTTCCGCATAGGCTGCTTGCCAAAGCATAAAGTTAGAAAGTCGGCATTCTCCAGAGGTTCGAATCACTAAATCCACGTCGGGTGCGGGATAACTACTAAGATGCGAATCAAAAATAGCTTCATCAATTTCATCGACGCTGAGATCGCCATCCAGAACTCGCTGGCAGATTGCTTTAGCTGTGCTCGTGATCTCTGCCCTGGCGCCATAGTTGACCGCAAAAATCAAATTCATGCCCGTATTCTTTGCTGTGCTCTGAACCGTGCGTTGAAGAAGTTGTCTGAGTGCTGTTGGTAACCTGGAGAGTTCACCAAGAGTGGTGAACCGAATATTTTGCTCCATCAAAACACTTTGTTCTTTGATCAAGTAGCGCTCCAAGATCCTCATCAAAAGATTCACTTCTTCTTTTGGGCGCAACCAATTTTCAGTGCTGAAAGCAAAAAGAGTGAGATGTTTAACGCCAAGACGTGAACAGCTACTGACCGTCTGCCGAGCCACTCGGGCTCCGCGCAGATGACCAAAAGTTCGATGACGCTGGCGCATTTTTGCCCAGCGACCGTTTCCATCCATGATGATGCCAATATGGCGAGGAAGATTTTGCAATTCGTGCCTTAGCCTTAGATTGTCATGATGCTTTTTTCTTTTTCATCAGCCATCTGATCCATCTTTTTGATGTAATCATCTGTTAGCTTTTGAACATCTGCCTCTAAGCGCTTGGCCTCGTCTTCACTTGTGGTCTTATCTTTCAGAGCCACCTTAATCAGTTCATTGGCATCTCGTCGCACATGGCGAACGGCAACCTTGGCTTCTTCCACTGTTTTTCGCGTGGATTTGCTGAGGTCTTTACGGCGTTCTTCAGTGAGGTCAGGAACCTTTAGGCGAATCACTTTGCCATCGTTAATTGGAGTCATGCCCAAGTCACTTTTCACTATGGAAGATTCAATTTCTTTCAAAATCGAAGCCTCCCACGGAGCGATAAGAAAAGACTTCGCATCCGGGCAAGAAATAGCGGCTACCTGACTTAAAGGTGCAGGTTGCCCATAATAGTTCACTCGAACGTTATCCAACATGGATGCCTGCGCACGGCCTGTGCGAACTTTTTTGAGTTCGGCCGCCAGTCCTAAAAGGCACTTTTCCATTTTTTCCAGCGATTGTTTTTTTAGATCACCCAGCACATCTGCCTCCCGGGTTATTGAACGATTGTACCTATTTTTTCGCCACAGACAGCTTTTTTTATGCAGCCTTCGCGCTCCAAATTAAAGCTAAGGATCGGCAACTGATTGTCCATGCATAGACTCACAGCAGTCAGATCCATAATCTTCAGCCCTTTATTGAGAACGTCCATATACTTAAGGTTTTCGAACTTTATGGCGTCGGCATGTTTCATTGGGTCTTTATCATAAATGCCATCCACCTTTGTGGCCTTCATCAAAATTTCGGCATTGATTTCCATAGCCCTTAAAGCTGCGGCTGTATCGGTTGTGAAATAAGGATTTCCAGTTCCTGCACCAAAAATCACAACTCGGCCCTTTTCAAGGTGTCGAATCGCACGCCTACGAATATAAGGCTCAGCAATTTCTGCCATTTCAATGGCGCTTTGAACTCGAGTCGGAACTTTCTCTCGCTCCAAAGCATCTTGTAAAGCCAATGCATTCATTACTGTGGCCAGCATCCCCATATAATCGGAGCTGGCTCGGTCCATACCCTCAGAAGCAGCGGCCACACCTCGAAAGATGTTGCCTCCACCAATGACCACTCCCATTTGGACGCCCAAGCGGTAGGCCTCAGCGACTTCGGAAGCAATTCTTTGAATTGTTGCTTGGTGAATACCGCCACCTTGGGGTCCACCCAACATTTCACCGGAAAGTTTTAAGAGGACTCTTTTATAGGCTGCACTGGCCATGGGTTGTCTAGTGTCCCTTCGTCTGAGCAGCAACTTCTTCAGCGAAGTTATTTGTTTTCTTCGCGAGGCCTTCACCCAATTCGTATCGAACAAAGCGTGTCACTTTGATTGGCGCCCCAACCTTCTTCGCTGTTTGTTCGACATGTTCAGAAACTTTGAGATCAGGATTTTTTACGAAAGCTTGCTCCAGCAAACAAGATTCGGCCAAAAATTTGCGGATTTGACCTTCGACGATTTTGTCGATCATCTCAGCCTTCTTGCCTTGCTCAAGGCCCTTTGCTTTCAAAATCTCGCGTTCTTTTGCAACGATTTCAGCAGGCACCTCATTCGGTGATAAAGCCAGAGGATTCATGGCTGCGACGTGCAAGCAGATGTCATTGGCTAAAGTTCGCGTGTCGCCGTTGTCGACAGTCGTGTCCAATTCGACGAGAACGCCAATTTTGCCATCACCATGAACATAGGAATGAACCATTCCTGTTGTGTCTAAGCGGAAAAATCTTCGGATCACAAGGTTCTCGCCGATTCGAGCGATGGATTCTTTGAGAATGTCGCCAACTTTGATCCCTTTAAGATCAGCAGTCAGAAGTGAATCAACATCTGTGAGTGCCTTTGGAGCCGTGCCCACAAGGTGAACCAACTGAGAAACGAAGTCCTTAAAAAGATCGTTCTTCGCAACAAAGTCTGTCTCGGAGTTTACTTCCAGCAAAGCTCCAGTTTTACCCTGAACCATCGCCGTCACAATACCTTCACTGGCCAAGCGGTCCGCTTTTTTCGCAGCACTCGCCAGACCTTTTTTGCGAAGCCATTCGACAGCTTCTTCAAAATTACCCTTGGTTTCTTCCAGGGCTTTTTTGCAGTCTAACATTCCAGCGCTTGTTTTTTCTCTGAGCTCTCGCACCATATTGGCAGTAACAGACATTGTCGCGTCTCCTTCGATAATTTGAATTCAAACTGCACTGGCGGCATTAACTCGCCAGCGGCAGGGATTTATTCTTCAGTTCCTTCAGTAGTTTCAGCATTCGGATTCTCGAGCTCGGCTTCGATCTCGATTTTCTCGGCCATTCCAGCTGCAACCAGCTTTCTTTGGCGAGTGACCTTAACAACAGAAGGTCCTTCGGCAACTTTTGCTTCTTCAGCGGGTTTTCCACCACGCGTGCGGCGAGGAGTCTTTTCAATTTTGGACTCTTTAACCTCTTCAACAACAGGAGCCTCAGAAGATTTATCCGTTTGAGAACGGATGCGATCTTGAAATTCTTTTGAACCCTCGATGAAAGCGTCAGCAATCAAGTTTGTGAAAAGCTTGATGGAGCGAATCGCATCATCATTTCCAGGAATAGGATAATCAACCAGCTCTGGATTTGAATTCGTGTCCGCGATTGCGACTACTTTGATACCCAAACGCTTGGCTTCTGCAACTGCGATGTGTTCTTTGGGAAGATCCACAACGAACATCACAGTTGGAGCTTCCTTCATTTCTTTGATCCCGTTGAGGAACTCAGAAAGACGGAGGTATTCTTTTTCAATTTTAGAGCGCTCTTTCTTTGTGAAATAATCGAGCTCGCCTTTTTCGCGCATATGATCGATTTTGCGCAGACGATCGATGGAAGCCTTAATTGTGGAAAAGTTGGTGAGCATTCCGCCCAACCATCGCTTTGTCACATGGAACTGTCCACAACGTTGAGCAGCCTCTTGAACGGGCTCAATCGCTTGCTTTTTAGTTCCAACAAAGATCATCTTACCTCCGTCGGCAGCGACGGATTTGACGAACTCTGCGGCTTTATTTGCGCGTACGACCGTTTTTTGCAGGTCGATGATGTGTATGCCCCCACGTGAAGTGTAGACATAATTTTTCATTTTCGGATTCCAGCGTTGGGTTTGATGCCCAAAGTGAACGCCAGCATCCAGCATCTCTTTCATGGTAATCTGAGCCATGACTCTCTCCTTTCTGGTTAAACCTCCTTCGGCGCAGGGACCTCTGACTGAGTCTGTCGAGGTAAGTACTCCTTTAGGGAGACCAGCGGTTACACCGAAGTGTGTATTTAGACAGTTGGGTTAACATAGCATCAGGGTTTGAACAACCCAGCCGGACTTATTGCTTGAATTTGTCCATCGCATCATGAAATGATCTCGGCCCATGATCATCACCAAAGCCAACGAAAAATCAGCCGAAGCCCTCTCGAACTTGGTCAACTCCGCCTTTCGGGGTGAATCCTCCAGACAGGGCTGGACCACAGAGGCCGACCTCTTGGATGGCCAGAGGACAGATGCGGCTTTACTTGCCGAATGGATGGAGAGTCCAGACCGCCTCATTCTAAAAGCAGAGGCACATGGCGAACTCAAAGGTTGCGTATCCCTAGAAAAACTTGGAACTCGCGCCAGGCTCGGGATGCTGACTGTGAGCCCTGAACTCCAAAACCGAGGCCTGGGACGGCAGCTGCTTATTGCGGCAGAAAAATTTGCTGAATCCCAATGGCAGTGCTCTGAGATGGAAATGCAAGTCATCCAAGGCCGGGATTCCCTGGTCGACTGGTATTTGCGATGTGGCTATCAGCTTATGCCGGAGACGCGTCCATTTCCGTATGGGAATCCTCGGATGGGACTTCCAAAGGTTCAGACGCTGACTTTTGTGGTTTTGCTGAAGTCTTTGAATCCTCCGGTGTCGTTGCAGCAGTAGTGGCCTGAATAGTCGCCTGTGTTGATGCCAAGGCCGCCACGATTTTCTGAACCTGCAGCAAGGTTCCAACTAAGTTGCCAGGGGCGCGTAAGCCGGAAGGCGCCAAATAGAGATTTCGAAGTAAAGAAGATTGCATTCCATCTTTCGAGCGCAAATTCCCAACATAGGCATAGGAGCTGTGAATCGAAATTTTTTCTTTGAGCCCGGTCTGCCAAAGTTCCGGATGAATGCGCTTCATCGCTCGGCGCATTTTTCGAAGGCACTCGCCTACAAATTCTGTGTCTTCCGCTGCATCCTCAGCAACGAAAGACAACCAATGTGAAGTCCGAGCAGAACTTTCGGCTGCTTGTTCGAATCTTCCAATTGTTGTTAGAGGCTCTGCGCCCGAAAGAAAACCAATACAAAGCATGGGAGTGGAGATCGTCTTCATTTCCGCCAAAGAGGAATTAGCTTCGACTGTGGGTGCCGAAGTTGCAGTATGGGTGACATCCACTTGGATCGCAGTCACAAATTTTTGCATCGAGAAATCAGTTTTCAATTTTCCAACAAGTTCAGGCGTCGTCACCATTCCTGGAAGCTGTGTCAAGGGCGCGGTCATAACCACTGCACTTGCACGAATGAGTTTTTGGGCGTTCACCCAAACACCGACAACTTGTGAGTCTTCAATTTCAAGCTTACTTGCTTGGCTTTGAGTCCACAGGTCTCCAGCAAAAAACTTCACAGCAATTTGTGGCCAATCCCGAGGATGAAGGCTGCTTCGCAACTCTTCTCGGTTAAGAAAATAACTAATTTCTTGATAAAAATCTGGAGTTGAATCGCCGAAATCAATAAAGGGCACAAGCTGATGATCTTTTTCCGTGTGAGGTGGGGACTCCAGCAAACTGGACTCCAAGCTTTCAAAGCCTGGCAGCGATCGCAAAAATGCCAAGGCAATTTTCGTTTCTTCGGTGGCCGGCAAAAAGCGAAACTCTGTCGAAAGATCATGAGAGCCATCTTCCAAGGCGCGATGAGCACCGCCGACGTGAGCTGTTGCCTCGAGAAGCAATACTTTTTTTGATTGTTGCGAAAGAGCTAGCGCCGTGAGGAGCCCGCTCAATCCGCCGCCAATGACGATAACGTCATAATTATTTTTGAGATCTTTTGATGCTGCCATTCCATGAAGATTTCGACAAATTTTGTCGAGCTTGGCAAGAAGTTACTCGAATAAATTGAGCGATTCGTGCTGTGGGGACTAGCAGCAGCCAGAGAATTCGGCGAACTGCCGGTTTTTTCTCAATTCGCAGAGCAATTCCGGGGGAGTGATTGTAGTAAAAGCGTACAAGGATTCTTCCCAGCGAAAATCTGTCCAAAATCAGGTCCCGAAAAAGACGGAGCTGTAAGACGGGCTCTGCGTCTTCGGATTCAAACACCGCAGTTGCAATAAAACAGCGACCCTTAGACTCCGAAGCGGCCTTAAGAAAACCCTTGATGACGGCAGGATTTTTAGCCCCTCGCTGAAAGGCTTCTGCCTTTCGAATGACATCAGGATAGAGAGGCGTGTACTTCAAAAGCTGCGATAGTTTGTTGCAGGCTGTTCGCATGCGCTCGCCATACTTGGGACTGGTATCATAGATGCGGATCAAATCCCAATACACAGAAGCAAGGACAGTGAGCTCATTGGTTCTTGCTGAGTCTTTGAAATGCTCTGCTTTCAGGCCACCGGCTCCCGATTCAAAGATAATTTCCAAAATACGAATGTACTTTTCATAGACGACAGCCGCATCCGAAAAAGATTTTGCTGACATCAGGGCGCGTGCGCTTTTAATCAGAGTCACTCGGCTTTTCCAAAGCATCAGCTTGTGATTTTCTTTTGCTTTTTCCTGGGCCAGCAAAACAGAACCTCGTGCAACGGAACCCGCAAGCGCCGTGAAGCACTTTATACAAACATTGCGAGGAGGCTCTGCCGAGCCACCTTCTTTGAGCTTTTCCATCAGTCGATCATCGACTGTCGCAAGTTCTTCTGCTTCGTTCCCGCAGCGAGGACATTTCTGGGCCATGAAGTTATTTTCTTAAAGAAGATGAAGGGGGTCAATGTCGATAGAGACTCGGACCTTATTTGGAACGACTAAGCCTTGACCCATCAATTGCTGTACATAAGCATGCAGCGTTCGATTTTCTCGACCTTTGATGAGAGCATGAAAGCGAAACTTTCCCCGAAGCTTTTCAATCGGCGCAGGCGAAGGGCCGAGGACCTCAATTTCCTGGTAATTGGGCCGATCTTTCAGCTGCAGCATCCGTTGGCGCAAATGGGTGGAAAATGTCAGACAGCTTTCAAGCTCATTAGCTGAGATCTTAACACAAGCCAGGCGACCAAAGGGCGGAAGGTTCAGTTCGGAGCGAGCTTGCAGTTCTTCTTCGGCTAGGCCCACAAAATCTGCCTGCAATACATGCTTGAGGCAAGGATGTTCCGGGTTCAGAGTTTGAAGCAGAACAAGACCCCTTTCTTCTTCATTCCGTGCATGTCGTCCAGCCCGCCCACTCATCTGGGTCAACAGCTGAAAACTTCTCTCTACACTTCGAAAATCGGGAATAGAAAAGCCGACATCTGCGAAGACAAAACCAACCAGGTCTAGTTTTGGAAAATCCAAGCCCTTCGCGATCATCTGTGTGCCCACAAGAATCTGAGTTTTGCCTTCTTCCATTTCGCGGATGAGAGTTTCAAGATCTTCGCGGTTTTGAATTTCATCGCGATCGGCCCGGGCCACGACTGCATTCGGGAAAAGCAGTCTTAAATCTTTTTCCACTTGTTCAGTGCCAAGGCCGATTGGATAAACTTTCCGTTCATGGCACTGCCGGCAAGTGGTGCTGTAGCTTTCGTAATAGTTGCAATAGTGACAGATCAGATCTTTGCCGTGGTGAAGTGTGAGGCTGATATCGCAGTTCGAGCATTCATAAACCTTCCCACAAGCCTGGCAAATCACCACCGGAGCTGTGCCTCTGCGATTCAGAAAAAGTGCTGCCTGGCGACCTCGCTCCAAAGTATCTCTGATTTTAGTATAAAGAATTTGGCTCATCCACGAGGCATCCGGACACTTTGGAGCTTCTCGCAAATCCACAACTTGAATAGTTGGAAGGGGCACTTCTCGATAGCGCTGTTTGAGGCGATGCAAATGATAGCGACCGCTCTGAGCATTTTGCCAAGTTTCAAGACTGGGGGTGGCCGATCCCAAAATTACCGGACAATTCATTTTAGACGCAAGAACCACGGCCGCATCCCGAGCATGGTATTTGAGCTTTTCTTCTTGTTTAAAGCTAGGCTCGTGTTCTTCATCGATTATGATCAGTCCCAGATTTTCCATTGGACAGAAAAGGGCCGATCTTGCGCCGATCAAGATCGATTTTTCTTTCGAAACAATGGACCACCATTGGTCTGTTTTTTCCCGCTCGGTTAAATGCGAATGCAGAACGGCGATCTTTTGGCCAAAGCGTTTGGAAAATCGCTGAATCAGCTGGGGGGTCAGGGAAATTTCAGGCACCAGCACCAGGCCACTTTTCCCAAGTGCCAAGGTCTTTTCTAGAACCTCTAAGTAGACCTCTGTTTTTCCAGAACCAGTGACTCCGAAAAGTAAATGAACCTGAAAACCTTCGGCCGCAGATATTTTTTTGACGATGGATTCTTGTTCGGCCATCAAGGTTGGGACTGGGGCAAGCTCTCCAACTTCGGGAAGCACGGGGGCTTTCTTCGATTTCCGTTTCGGATTTCCCTTCTTGAGCGGTGGAAACAGTGTTTGGGTGACCTCTCCGATGGGGTGAAGATAATACTGAGACAACCACTGACTCCATTCCAAGTAAATCTTAGGAACGGGTGAATAGCTTTGGTCGACCTCAAGAATATCTTTGATTTTAAATTTGGGTGCAGCGGTGGTTTGGTTGGTAGCTTCGTTCAGCTTATCGGGTGAGCCCAAACTTCCGAGGATCACGCCATCAACATTGCGGCGACCGAGGGGAACTGTGACTTTTGTCCCGGGTGCCAGGAGGGGCTCCTGCTCTGAGGTGGCATTGTATGTGAGAGGCTCTGGAAGTGGCGCATCCACCGCCACACTCCAAAGGCTTGGCATCAGCGAAACCTCGAATAGAAGGCGAGCGCAAGTTCTTTGGCGGGAGACTCCGGAACAAGATCCCAGCGAGCTTTTGACAAAGTATCTGGATCGAAGTTTTTACCCACGGACTTTAGAGCTTCAATATTGTGAGTTTGAAGCTGAGCGGACTTTCCTTCCCAGCTGATTTGAATTTCATTTGGGTAAGCAGAGCTTTTTGGACCTTGAAGGGCTTTTCCAAAGCGAATGTCGCTTCCGGCAGAAGTCATTAATCGAAGCCAAGTGTAATCCATCTGGTCGATCCAAATACCGGCCTTCGCCTCATTCCCAATTCCAGCAGTCGCTTCTTTTATTCCAAAGGCAAAGGCGATGGTTCCTTGAACACGAGACAGGCGCACCGAAGAATCACCAATCCATTGATAGGTTTTAATATCTTTTATTGGACGAACTTCAAGGGCTGATTTGTTGAGATAGCCTTCCTTTACCAAAGTGTCGAGCCACTTCCTTGGACTCCTTTGCACCAGGTGATGCTCGAAAAAATCACTGGGCCAGTTGGTCGTGTCTTTGCCTGCTTCGTAGCGATTGTCGTTATGAAACAAAGCCTGAAAGATCACCTGGTGCGCACTGCGAACGGTGACTTTCAAGGATTGCTCGCCATCGATGATCCAAGATTCCCGTAAGGAAAGCGACTGAGAGCCCACCCTAAAATGAGCGGTTTTTTCAATTTGCAGGGGCGCTTTGCTGTGCTGATCCACGACTTTCTTAGCGATGTAAGAGGCCCGAGGAATAAAAGCAGCTGCGGTCATTGTCGTGCAGACACAGAACAAGAATAGAAAGAATCTGATAGAAGCATTCATCGCGGGCTGACTCCGAAATTCTGAAGTTTTAGCTCTTTAAGGTAAGCATGAAGTTCGTCTCTAATTTCTGGTCTCGAAAGAGCAATCTCAATATTCGCTTTGAGGTATCCAAAGCGATCGCCCGCATCATAGCGCAGGGACTTAAAGGTCGAGCCGAGGACTTCATTTTTCTGCGCCAAAACATTGAGTGAGTCCGTCAGTTGTAGTTCACCGTTCAGGCTGGGTTTTCCTTCCGCTAGAATCGAAAAGATATCTGCAGAAAGAGCATAGCGACCCGGTAAAGCCCAGCGGCTTGGTGCGCTCGCGGGTTTTGGTTTTTCAATAAGTCCATTCACTTTAAAAAGACTTTCTGAAATTTTCGAGACGTCAGCAATTCCGTATTTGGAAGTTTCCGCTAGCGGTACTTCCATAATTGCAACGGTGGAGCTTCCAGTTTCAGCAAACACCGAGGTCAAAGTTTGCGTCGTGTTTTTGTCGCCTGCAGATTCTGTGGGAGTCATCATAATTTCATCACCCAGCAGGACAGCGAAGGGGGAATCACCCACTACATTTCTCGAGCAAAGCACAGCATGGCCCAAGCCGAGCGGACTTTTCTGCCGGACGCTGATGATGTTGGCCATGTCGCGAATTTTTTTAAGCTGATCAAGAAGTTCGTTCTTTCCTGATTTTGCCAAGCGATCTTCAAGCTCATAAGAGGTATCGAAAAAGTCTTCTATGGCGGTTTTGCCTCGGCCCTGGACGAGAATGATATCTTCGATTCCGGCATCAACGGCTTCTTTGACGACATAAAAAATTATGGGAGCATCTACAATCGTCAGCATTTCCTTAGGTACGCTTTTGGTAGCAGGAAGGAACCTTGTGCCTAGACCCGCTGCGGGAATAACTGCTTTGCGAATTTGTCTCATATTGAAAGTTCTTTCATTGAATTCTCATTCTGACAAGACCCGAAGTCATAGCATTAAGAAGTATTGATTCAGATTGAGACATTCAACTGCGTGGTCCTTTGGAGTGGCGACTGACTGTGTTAGCTTAAAACGAGGGGGACCTGTATGCCTTCTAGTCAAATGTCAAAAAATGCGTTGACGCGAATTGCTTCTTTTCTCGCGTTCGGTGCAACGACCATCTTTCTTTTTCAAAACTGTGGGAAGGCGGGTTTCCAAAAATCCGATTCTAGTTCGGGTGCTATGGCGGGTGCTTTTTCGTCAAGCTCCACCGGTGCGGCCGCCGCAACGGCAGCAGCCTTTCCTTATAGAGCCAATCTAAATCAGATATCCTATATGTCCTGTCCAGCCGCAGGAGCTTCCGCAGCAGATTCCCTCGATCCCTTTGCTGTGCCTTTCTATAATGTGCGTGCTGGCGCTTACGATAACTATCGGTTTGCTTCGACCTTTGGATTGACCGGCATGTCTGACTCCGAACTGCGCTCGAGGTTAGTAGCCGGTGTGGGCTTAACCTCTGAGTTCAACGACTTCATCGATCTGACCTATCGAAAGCCCACTGGGGATGCTCGCAAAGAGGCCATGGCTTTGGCATTTCAAAATTCTCCTTATAAAAACTATCAACTGGCTACGGGACTAATTAATGAAAACAATCACCGCTCGACTCAAGAGGGGGATTTTGGTTTCTCCTATGATCTCATGTCTGGAGTGCTTTCCACTCTGGGTGACACTTTGATGCAAACACAGTTCTTTAAGCAGACCATTCTTTCAGATAAGAATACCGAAATGCAGTCTTTCGTTGGCACTCTGGAGCGAGGCCAGCAAGCCATCACATCTAGCTTTGCCTTCGGTGTCAGCGAAGTGGACCAAAGCTCTTTCTCAAGTCAATTAAGAGGAAGTCTAATTATGGCTCTGGGCTATACCAATACCGGAGAAAATGCTGAAATTACCCAATTCCTCAGTCCTCTAGGTGCCGATGAGAAATCGATCAGCAAGACTCTTTACGGTCGAGGATATAAATTAGACTTCCGCTATGAGTGGCCAGGTACGGGTGGCATTCAAATGCCAACCCTTTTTGCAAACGGAGTTCAAGAGCTCGATTTGACCACACAAGATCAAAGCAAGATGGATATTTCTACTCAGGAAAACCAAGACTGGGATTGCTTTGCACTAAGAATTGTTCGTCACAATGACCGTATCGATCCCTCGAACAAGCGACCCTATATCAAACCTGGAACTACTGAGATTCGCACCGCCAACAATCAGTTGATTAAAGGCGTGCATGTGGCCTGCCCGACACAATTCGTGGGTGAAAATGACTATCAGGATCCAGATACTCGGCAGATTATTAAGCGAGGAATCAACAACGAGTTGAATAATGTGCGACTCCAAATGGCGCGGCGTTTTTTGCCCGCTGAAATGTGGGAAATCAACACGGACCCAGACTATCTCTGTGCGGTACCGACCGATATGGCGATGGGACGAGGAAAATGCTATGTGTCTGGAGACAAAGACTACAGCAAGTACATCCAGTACGATCATGATATGGCTGGACAGATGCCTTGCGGGCAGGGCGGCAATGAATGCCCGGCCTACGTGAGTATTTGCTATCGCAAAAAATAGTCCTCGAAAGAACTTAGAAAAACTATTTAAGGTGGATAAAAAATCGCCAAGAGATTGTTAGAGGAATTTTTTGGCGATTGCTTGCGCTTGGACCAGATAATTGCTTCCATATCCTCATGATAAAAAGTTTTTCGATTTCCAGCCGACTTTTAATCTCCTCCCTTTTGATTCTTAAATCCTTCTCGGCACACTCCTATCAGGGGGCTGTCTCAGGAGCCACTGCCCAATCCGGCCGCGCTGCCCTTGAAACCACGGACACCCCATTTATGAACCCTGCAGGGGTGGCTCACCTTCGGGGATATTATTTCGCATCGACATTTTCGACAGGGGCGCTCCTACCAGAGATCAAACAAAAAGAATATTCTCTCACTTTAATCGATAACATGGACGACACCTTAGTACCGACTTCTTTGGGATTTAACGAGGTGGTCCGGACTCAAAATGATCGTACGGATGTTCGCAAAGATTTTATTCTGAGTTTGGCCTATCCTTTCAGCCCCAAGTTCTCTTTGGGCCTTGGGCTCAAATATCAGGATGATTTTTTTATCGATCGTTATCGGCAGTCGAATACTTCTCTAGGGGCACTCTGGATGCCCGCTCAAAAACTGGCCTTAGCAGTCGTTTTTGAGAACCTGATCGGCCAAAACCCCAATCTGCCTGAGCCGCTGCGCCAACGGCCCGGTGCTGGGATGGGAATTGCCTACCTTCAAAGCCGAGTGGTCAAAATGAAGGCCGATATCAATACGTCCTCTCAAAATTCTTTGAACAAGCCGACAGTATCGGTTGGTGTTGAGAGTTTTCTGACGCAGTGGGTACTGACTCGAGTTGGCTTTCAGCGCAACCAGGAGGCTGAAGCTAACCTCTACACCGCAGGATTTGGATTTTTAGGTCCGAAATTTTCTGCAAACTACGCTTTCTTGAGGGAGTCCATTAACAATGAAGCCCGACATGCGGTTGACTTGACCATACCCCTTTGGTAGCTCGATTGTTTACTGAACGACAATATTTGGAGATTCTATGGCATCGAAAACTCAAAAAACTGAACATCAAAGACTTCAACGCAACAAAGGCATGGGCCGAAAGCGTAAAAATGCTTTGAACAACCAAGGTTCTACAAAATCAGAAGCAGTGCTTTTTGGAGATGTTCCAGCTCCTGCGAAAAAGAAATTTAAAGAACAGGTCGACTAGTTTTCTAATTTCTCGTCACTTTTCGCCTGAGCTGCGAGGGCTTTTCTTGAGGCCCGCCCTTAAGATCCCATTGAATTGGGATCTCCACCCAGCCTGCTTGTCCTGGAAAGAACTTCCAAACCTTAATCGCCTCGACGGTCTTACTGTCTAGGGTGCGATGTCCCGAAGACTGAACCATTTTAAGTTTCTGAATATTTCCACTGTCAGCGACATAGGCAACTAGAGTCACAGGGCCTTCTCGGCCTGCCATGCGGTCCTCGATGTCATAACGAGGTCGCTTGTTACCGGGCTGCTGTTTGAGCTGATCCAAGGAACGAATGCTGCCGCCCACTCCAATCCCTGCGGGACGATTTGAACCACCACCGACATTTTCACCTGCTTTTACGATCGCCTGCTTTCGAGCGCTGGCTGCTGCTGCGGCGACGGCACGCGCTTCTGCTGCAGCTTGAGCCGCCGCAGCTTCACTGGCTTTCTGAGCCGCAGATTGTGCAGCAAATCGAGAGGCTGCAATTTCTTGAGCTAAGGCTTTTCTGCGTGCTTCCGCGTCCTGCCGATCCTTAAGCTTTTGAGTCTCTGTCAGCTGATTTTTTGCTTCATTGGTTACTATTTCGGAATCTTCCATAAGCGCTTCTGCAGTACTAGCAAATGCTTTTGCAGCATTACTCGCGGTCACATCGCTTTCATCATCATTCAATTGGTCGACTTGGTCGATGGAACTTTCAATTTCTGTCAGCAGTTCGTCGGCATTAACTTCCGAATCATCTGAGGTGGCTGCGAGAAGGGGTTGTGCCACTTTGCTGGCAACTGCTTTCCCCGGACCACCAATTTTTGCCAGCGCTTTTTTGATAGATTTTGTCGGCGCCTCAGTTTTTTCAAGCCCCACTTCAACTTTATTTTTCTTCAAGCTTCCACCGGAAGGGGCCACAGACTTTGCAATTGCATTGGGTGCCGCGGAATCTAAAATTTCAATCTCAATCGGCTCTGGTACAAGCTTTGGAATTTCAATCCAAAAGCATAAAATAAGAAGACTTGCGTGAAAACCGACGGACAACCACTGAAAATGGAAAAAGGGGCTGTCGGCCTCTTCCGTATACCAGGCGGGATTGATCGAAGGGATGGACTCATTCAATAAAAACTTTGAAGTGCGCATGTGGCGCAAGCATGCAAAAGAAGGACTCAACTCGGAATCATTGACTGAGTTATGGACAGACTTAGCTAGAAAAAATTACAGGCAGATTCCGCAGTTTGTGAAAAATTAGACTTCAATGCTTCAGGGTTTCAAGGCTGTAATTTTAAGGCTTCAATTTCCTTCCCTCTCTGTCGTCCCTTGATTCTTGTTCCTGCTCTATCAATCCTCGCTAACAATTCTCTATCAGTTCTCTATCAATTCTCTATCAGTCAGTTGGGTGTGGGTACGCGCCAATACCATTGGTGGGTGTTCAGGTTTCTCGATTTTTAAGTTTAGGGAGAGCGATCATGGTGGGAACCTGCGGAGGCGCCGGAATCTATGGATTCGCTGGAATCCAATGAGGCACCGGAATCTCTGCAGTCGCCGGAATTGCGGATATCGAATCAGCTCTCGTACCCGAAAATGGAATGATTCCTCTTCTGACCTTGCTCTGTTTTTGCCTTGCTGTTTCCCGACCAGGAGGTACCGGTCCATGCAGCAGCAATCCTTTCAAAAAACCAATTGGGATCACCGATTTTGTTACGGAGGCGAGCTTCGAAAATCCAGGCAGGGCCGGGGAATGAGGCCCTTATCGACACGGGATCCACTGCACCTCGTATTAAAAGTAAGACCTGGGGAATTGAAAAAGGGACTTAGAAATCTCGCGACCCATACCCTCGTTCTGCGGTTGTTGAAAAAATATTCAAAGAAATTTTTCATCAAAGTAGAGCAGTTCTCAGTGAACGCGGACCATATTCACCTTTTGGTCCGCTGCTCCAAGCGGAGTTTTTTTCACAATTTTTTCAGAGTCTTTGCGGGTCAGATTGCACAGCAGGCGACCCATACCTTCAGCACAAAGAAGGAGGGAAAAAGCTTTTGGAAAGCCAGGCCTTGGAGCCGCGTGATCAAGGGCTACAAAGCTTACCTACAAGTCAGAGGCTATGTGAAACAAAATGCCTTGGAAGCATCGGGAAGTGTGGCTTATCGAAAAGAAAGAACTCGCGGTCTTTCCCTGGAACAACTGAGAGAGCTCTGGTCTTAAGCCAAAGTCTTCAGTCAAAGTTTTGAGTCAAAGTAGAGAGTCAAAGACTAGATTCCAAGTCTTGAGTCAATGCCCAGCCCCCAAATGCCCTGCACCAAAATGCCGAGCACACACTTGCCCTGCCCCTCTCAAAGTTCGCGAGTCAATTTCCTTCTGATTTTGGCTTTGATGTATCTTCCGAATTCTGCTCAGACTTGGGCTCTGTTTTTAGTTCAATTTTTTGATCTACTTTTTGTTCTGTGGTTTCTTTGGCGCCAGATTTAAGCTGCATGCCTTTGCCGCCCGGAACTCCTTTTTGCTTGCCCGGAATGGGTGTTGGCGGAGGTAAGATTTTGGCGTTCTTCGAAAGGGTGTTGGCAAGGCCATCGGGCACCCGCCCAAAAAGTTCTTTGAGCAAAGAGGTGGGATGATTCACTTTGCCAATGGCCTCGGTAGGATCAGCGACCAGCTCCGCCGTCATTTGCTGGGCGGGGACTTGAGTTGTGATGATCTCTCCGACGTCAGTGATGTTGCTCAGAAAACTCATGTTTTTAAATTCATTCGTCGCTTTCAAAGTTTTAATTCCTTTGATGTCTTCATTGCCCTTGATCTGAGTGACCCCTTTGTGAATATCGGCATCTTCTTCGGCGATGGCTTCGTATTCATATTTCGTTTCATTGCGAAGGCCTTCTTTGCTTCGAAGAATCATGTAGACCAGCACGTTGCTAAGAAAAGTTCCCTTGGGAATAGTCTTTACGATCTTTTCTTTTTTGCCATCGGCTCGAACTGTGGCAACCATTTTGCTATTCTTGAATTCTGCATCGATGGCTTTGGTTTTGCCTCCGATTAGAGTGGTGTAGTTATAAGCTAGGGGCTCCATATCTTTGGTTGAAACTGTCTTTAGACTTTCCGTGAGGTTATTGCCCAGGTCGTTGGTTTTTGTGAAAGACGTCGAGATAAATTGCTTTTTCTTATCGTTGTATTCAAAGCGGCTGACAATGTAACCGATGTGAACACCGCCCTGGGAAATTTTGTAATAACCTTCGAAAAGAATTTCAGCTTGAACATTGAGCGCTACAACAAGATTCAGAAAAAAGATTGAGGTGAGGGAAAGTAAAATTCGATGTTTACGAAAATTGCTATTCATGGTCGAGGGTCCTTTGCAGCGAAACAATTTTATGATCACTTTGAGCTTAAGCCTCAGCTCGAAGTTCATGCAAAGCCTCTTTCGAAAATTCCGGCAAAAATTTCATAAAAGAATCCGTCAAAGATCGGGCTGAGACCTGCGACTTTGCCTCGATCTTAGTCGAGGTCTGAAATTTCCCCCAAGGACTTTGTCTCTGAATAAAAATCAAGACACAATAGCTTCATGCAAGCTCAGGATCAGCAGCACCAGAAGAATCAAAGCCTAAAATCGAAATCGAGCCGAGGTGGTGTACTCGGAAATCGCGGACAAGTGGCTGTTTTTATCGCGCTGATTTTTCAGGTTCTCTTTGTCTTTTTCACAATGGTTGTGAACGTTGGCTTGCTGGTTCATCACAAAATCAATTTGCAGAATTCAGTGGATATCGCAGCTTACTATGGGGCCATGAAGCAGGCCGAAGTTCTCAATGGCGTGGCCCACGTCAACTATCAGATTCGGCAGGCATGGAAATTAATCACCTTCCGTTACCGACAGATTGGAATGGCAGGGGATGATCAAAATCACCCCTACGATATTATTGGCAGATCTTTGCGAGGAACAGCCAGTGTGGATGCACCTCTGCAAGGGGGGCCCGCTGGAGCCTGCCTCACTACTTTTTGCCTCTCCTATAATCCCGTAAAAGGAATGGCTGACAATGAAAACTATTGCCGAAAGATTTGCGAAACCCAAAAAATCACTCTTTTGGGGCGGCCCCAAGGTGCGGGTGCGGTGGCCGGGATTGTAGCTGGAGGCTTCGCCGGCTTGACTGCGGCCGTTGATGCGATCTCTCGGCAGCTGGCTCAGAACAGTGAGGTAACTTGCCAGAAATCTACGGTGTTCAACTGGTTTGGCATCGCTCGTTTTATCTGGAGCTATAAAACCGAAATGATGAATCGAAAGCGGGTTTTCAATAAATTGGCCAATTCTATCAGCTATGACACCGATGATTTTAAAGACATTGAAGGTGAATCGGCTCGTCGTGGAGTCTACCAAACTTTCTTTAAAAACCTCAGCTATCCGAATCAAGAAAGCTTTGATGCCGATAGTGGACCAAAGGATGACGGAAGTTTTGGTTTTTACAATTCGCTCGGCGCGGAGGCCTGCCGAGGGATTGAAAATGAAGAGAAAATTCCTCCGAGGTGGGCCAAAGAAATTTTTGTAAAACCTGTGTACGCTTTTAGAAACGGTGATTGCAATGATGGAGGAAAAGACCTTTTAGAACGAACTGGTTTGGAATATTTCTCGGCCGCAGTAAATCTCGGCGGTCAAGTTTTTACTCCGGATGTTCTCTCTGAGGCCGCAGACCTCGTACCGCCGGCAGTGATTAACTTTCTAAAAGACGCGATTGTTGATCCGGATGATTTAGGCTCCGCCGATGTACGTCTTGGGCATTCCACTGCGGGCTACGAAAAAAACCCTTGGTGCATGGCCTATGTCGGTGTGCAGGCGTCGGCGACACCCAAAATTCCTTTCACTCCCTTCAATCGGGTCAAACTTGTAGCTCGCGGCTTCGCAAAACCCTTTGGGGGAAGAATCGGGCCTTGGTATTATAAAACTTGGCCCCAGGGAAGTCCGGCGTCACAAGGTGGGCCCAATGATAAAGTGGATCAAGTGCTGCCTCCTCGGTTTGAAACCGGCATCAGCCTCACCAATGCCCAAGATGAACAGCTGCGTAGTGATGCCTCAAGGTACGTGGGTGACGTCGTAGGGACAAAAAGCACATTGACGATGGGACAGTTCGGACGAGCCATTCACACGCGCTATCCTTCAAAGGATTCTCTCGACTCAGCAATCTGGAGCAGCTTACTCGGCGCTGACAGTGAAGTGTCGAATCTTTCTAGTAACGGAGATACTTTGGCGAATCTGAACGGCGCCCCAGTACCAATGCGATTCATCGAACTGGCTTCTGTAATTCCCGATAATTTCGATATTGCATATTATTCTATAGAGCCCGACTTCTGGCGGAATTATGTTGTGAAGCTACGAAAGCGTACGGAGTTTGGCGCCCTTCACGTGCGCGGGGATATTGGCTATCGAAGGACGGGAGATGCGCGCCAGCAAAGTATGACAATTATAGATCAGCTGCGCACCGTGCATGAAAATTTTGTTTCTGGCGGCTCGGGTGCTATTGATTTTCTTGGATCTCTTTCCTACACAGCAGGCCTCAGTGATTCCAGGAACGGTTTTGTCGAAGTCCTCACAAGTTGGCATTTGAACAAATTGGGGGATTACTCTCTGGATGGTGAAAGATTTGGGCGCTGCAATTCTTCGGGAATTATTCCAGATGGTGCCGGAGCCTTGCTTCAAGCAACCTCAGGTAATTGCGCGGCGGGTGGCCGCACGGGCTATTCTGTGAAGCTGGTGGACGGTGAATACCTCAAGGCCGATCAGCCCTTGGGTGGAGCCGGAACTTCAGGGCAGATTCTTAATTCCTGGGATGACTCGAGTTTTCAGTAACTCGATTCGATCTGCATCGGATTCAGCGAAAAGTCTCAATTCGAGAATCTCAAACTTAGAATTTGATTCCTATCTGAAACCTATTCATTTTGCCGAGAAAAGAATATGGAGCTCCAATCTTCCTCTCAAAAATGAAGGATTCTGATTTATCCTAGTCCAAGGGGTTAAGGCAGAGCAGCTGCGATATGCCCTTATTTCAGAGGGGGTTTTGTGAATTCAAAAGCCAACGCGAAAATTCTTGTTGCTGCACTGATGCTGAGTGCTCAGCTCGGCTTTGCTAACGGGCTGAATAACCAAAATAATAATACCGGCACCGGAACGACAAATACAAGCGGTGGACTGACTAACAGCAACTCTCTTCCTGTTGCTGCTGTCAATCCCCAGCTGGCTGCCAATGCGGGTGTTTCACAAGCGGGTAAGGATGCTGCTGATAAACAGAAAAAAGGCATGAACGCAGCATTACTTTCTGCTGCCTTTTCTGCAGCCATTGCAGCGGCAACTTGTCCCAATCCAAAAATGCAGGCGGTCTGCACGGCGGCTACCCTGGGGACTCTGGCGGGATTGGCCGTTGCGGGAATGATGAACAACGCGAAAAATAAATCTGAACAGCAAACCTCCGGAGTGACCTCGGGTTCCACTGGAGCAACCGGCGGGCCGATTGCTTCGAACCGCTCCTATGCAGAAACCAAAAAGAAAATTTCAGAAGTCGCAAAGATGGCTGGAAATCAGGTCGATGTTGATAAGGGCACGGCAAAGTTAGCAGACGGGCGTGAGCTCGGCGTGAAAGATCTTTCCTCACCTTCGGCCATGGCTTCTGCGGGCCTCAAGCCAGGCGAGATAAAAGCACTCAATGATATTCTTGCAAATGGTAGTAAGAAAGCAGCAGACCAGTTGGCCAAAGGACAGGATGGTGAACCCAGCGGCGAAGTTGGCGGTGGCGGGACCTCAACTGTTTACAATGATGCGCCTGCGGGAGGTGGATCTGGTGGTGATGTAGCTAGCAGAAAACCTGCAGATATGTCCGATGCAGTTCGGGATTACAACGGTACTCAGATCGGCGTAGGGTCAGCAAATATTTTTACCATGATGAGCCGCAGGTATGTTCACACAGCCGACCAAAAGAAGCCAGGCTTTCTTTAAAGCGTACCCTCTTTTATCTCACGAGTGAGTTTTCGAACTCGGTCGGCTAAAGTCGGCTGGACGAGTTCGACGAAGGGTTCCTCAAGATAAGACCAGGCAATTCGATTTTTGAGTGTCTGTGCCCACGGCTTGCTTTCCTTTTCAAGAACTTCACACAAAATTTCTGTGATAGCCAAAAAAGCTTTTTCGTTACCAACTTCATACCAATCCATTTTTGCAGGAAATGCCTGAACTAACTCTCCAGCCGCAATGGCCTGAGTGAGGCAATGATACAGTAAATTTTCAGGCTCGATAGAAGTCTTCATGTACTGAAAAACTCCCGGCCGCAGCAACATGATCCCAACGTAATGCCAGCCTTTGAGTCCAGGGACCAAAGATTTCGAAAACAGCTTGATCTGATGATCAGAACTGCAGAAAGCCCCGCCGAAATGAGTTCCAACCATTGGATTGTCCGTCACGAGTAAGGTGGCCAGAGCACCGCTGGACCGATGAGTATTTTCGAAGTCTTTAAGAATCAGTTCATCATCAAGAAAGAAAACCTCATCGCCATTCGCAAGCAGAAAAGCAGATTCATGTAAGAAGTGAGTCTGTGCCTTATTCAGGCCACCCCCACTATCCATCAGTCGATTGCTTTCATCTGAAAAAAACAATTTTGGACCGCGATCCGGGGTGACCAGGTTTTTCGCTGTCGCCATAATATCTTGAGGCCGGTGATAGAGATTGACGACCAGATCAGATAAATTCAGCGGGCCTAGGCTTTGCCAAAGGTGATGCAGGAGGGGGACACCCAGCAAAGGTATCGAAGGTTTCGCTAAAGCTTGAGTGTGGGGCCTGAGGCGAGTGCCCTCGCCGGCAGTGAGAAAAAAAGCTTTCATAATTTCTCGTAGCGAAAGTCTTGAGCTCCAGATTCGACAAAGAGTGATTTGAATTCTGTAAGTGCAGAAATTTGCTGAGTGCTTTCATGAATTCTTTGCAGAGCGGGGAAGATGTTTTTTAAGTAGCGGCGATCCTGCTTTTTATTAAACATGCTGGTGAAAGTTCCGACCGCTTTGAAGCATCTTTGAAAACTTTGAAGATTATAGGTTTTATGGAAAGCTTCTACGGAAAAGTCTGTTGGTAAGTGGGGGCGGGCTTGCTCCAAAAAATACTTAATCAATGTGGCTTCGGTTGCTGGAGCCAGAGCCACATAAGGATCTTTAAGAAGACTTGCTAGGTCGTAGGTGATTGAGCCCAAACGCGCATCCTGAAAATCGATCACGTAGACATGATTCATTTTCACCATCAAATTGCGGGAATGATAGTCGCGATGGGCAATGTGTTTTGGCTCTTCAGCAAGCAGGCTGGCCACTTGGCTAAGTTCCGCTTTTATTTTAATCTCGCGTCCTGCCGATATTTTTTGCTGGAGCAGATCGACAAACAGATTCTGGTAAGCATGCTCCAGTTCCCAAAACAGTTTTGCATGATCAAATTCTGCTTTGAAGGCTGTGCTCTCGGATTTAATACGCGAAGCTAAAAAATTGATTTTAATGAGTTCATCAATTGCCATTCGATAATAGGGAAGGATGTTGTCGGAATTTAAATTCTCCCAAAACTTTCTTTCCAGCGTCAGATCACCCAAATCTTCCAGCAGGATCAGTCCTTCGGCCTCCGAAACCGCGTGGACTTTTGGTACCATCACCTTGAATTCACTAAAGAGGTCGTGCACAGAAAGAAAGGGATAGTTCTTACGATCGAAAGGCTCCCAGCTCATAAGGACCCAGGAGCTAGATTCTTGGCCAATTCGAAAATACTTGCGAGTCGAAGCATCGCCCGCTAGCGCCGAAATCGCAAAGTCATTCGAATTCAAATGTTTTCTAATGAAAGGTCTAAGATGAAGATCAGTGCTCATGTCCTTAGGCTGGCACTGATATTAGTTTGGATCAAGCGATCATTGGCAGCATCAAGTGATCATCTGAACGGCTTCGGAATCCAGCAGCAGGCGAAGAGCCTCTTCAACTTGTCTGCTTTGTCGAGGCATTCGATCCACTTCAATTTCATAGGGAGCAAGAATTTCGATTATTCTGGGGTCCAAAGATCTGCGGTTTTTTACCTCTGATAAGGGCATTGTCGCGCCGAGCAGGATCAGGGGCTCATTTTCTGGATCGCTGGATTCCAAAAAATCCGCAATGATGAGTTCTTGCTCTGCGCTGATTAAATGAAGATCATCAATCAGAAGTGTCACCGCACCTAAGGCCTGCAGCTCAATTCGAGTTTTCACTTCTTTTCCAAGATCAGAAAAATGCAAGAAAGCCCAGCGGTTCAAAGAATCGTGAATCGTTAAAGCCCAACGCGGAATCGAATAGGGATTCATTGAATAAAGAAAAGCCCCTTTGGCCACAGATGTAACCGGCAATTGATGTGAGGCTTCTTCTTCAGAAACTGAGCTCAAATGAATCAGCTGGGTCTCAATTTGTGGATTGGTTTCCAGATACCACTTGTGGAGCATGGGCTCGAGCACCATCCTGACCAGATCTACCAAGGGCGCCATTGTCGTGGTATCAAGATCATGCACCTCAGGCACAGTTGCCAATCCAAGAAAGTTCTCCTGCACAATGATGGGTATCTGCAGATCCCCTTTGTGAACTTGCGGTGTTGCCGTCTTAAAATCGATGGCATTCGCATCCACCAAATATTTCAAGGTCAGGCCCTTCCCATAGCGACCCTTGATTATGCCCCTAAGCTTCTGCACAGCTGCAGTATTCAACAGTTCCGTAACCACCCGCCGACTCCTGTTTTATACCTGAATGTTCCCCGAGCCCCAAAACCACTTAAAGCTCTCGATTCAAAGTTGTTATGCTAGACCACAAAGGCAAATGCCGTGCCGTGAATCGTCACGTCCCAAATGAACTTGGTTGCAGTTCAGGTAGATTTTGATTGATCGATCGAAAAATGCGGATGTCGAGATTCTGTTGAATCGAGAAAGATTTTCTAAACTTAGCGCGGGCCCCTGGTGTGCTTTTCAAGGAGCTTTGAAATTTTTTCCTGCTCTGTTCCTCTACAGTGGTTGGCCATGGTCGAGGGTTATAGTCGAAGGACTAAACAAACGGAGCTAAAAAAAATCGGAGAGTTTTAAGCTCTCCGATTTAAGAATTATATTTAGAGTTTCACCGACTTAAGTTTTTCTAGCTCAAGAAGCCGCGCCCTTGAGAAGTCTTCGCTTATCAAGTCCGTATTTTTCAACTTTCATGATCAAACCGGCTCGACTGATGCCGAGTTCTTTTGCCAGCTTGGATTTATTCCAACCTGTCCGGCGTAGACCTTCTTTAATCATATCTCTTTCAAGATCCTCAAGCGCATCCTTTAGTTTACCATGAAGGCGTGCTCCCTGAACCTTGTTGCGTTCACCAGCTTCGATAATCTTGGGTGACAAAACTTCGGGAAGAATTTTTGCGTCTTCACCAGCAAGAACGACAAGTCGTTCCATTTCATTCTGAAGCTCTCGAACGTTTCCAGGCCATGGGTAGTCATAGAGTTTTTCTAAAGCTCGTTTTGTCATCGAAAGTTTTGGCTTATTCTGAACTTCACAGGCTTTCTGCAGAAAGAACTCCGCTAAGAGTGGAATATCTTCTTTTCTTTCTCTTAAGGGAGGAACTCGCAAATTAATGACATTCAAACGATAGTAAAGATCTTCTCGGAAAGTTCCTTGCTCTACCATTTCGCGCAAGTTTCTATTTGTTGCTGCCACGATCCTAACGTCTACTTTTCTCATCTCCGTTGAACCAACAGGAGTAAATGTACCTTCCTGTAATACACGCAGAAGTTTAACCTGCATGGTGGGTGAGGTATCACCAATTTCATCGAGAAAGAAAGTTCCTTTATCAGCCATTTCAAACAGACCTTTTTTGTCTTTAATTGCACCAGTGAAAGATCCCTTAATGTGTCCGAAAAGTTCTGATTCTAATAAGTTGTCATTGAAGGCAGAGCAGTTCTGAATCACAAAAGGTTTTTCTTTTCGACTGGAATTGTAATGGATCGCTTTTGCAATTAGTTCCTTACCTGTTCCGTTTTCCCCTTGAATCAAAACTGTGGAATCAGCGGCCTTAATTTTATCGAGCAAGGCATACAAAGCCTGCATGGGTTTTGATTTCCCGATCATATTGTCGTATTTATAACGACTGCCAAGTTCTTTGTTCAGTTCGCGAATGCGATCTTCACGTCGAGTGATTTCAAGATGAAGGGTCACGACCTCTTCAGCGACAAGGCCAACGAGTTCACAAAAGTGTTCGCGATCGTTGTCGTCGAGACTCTTAAATTTACTAAGTGCCTTTTCAATCATGTCCGCAGGGGCTCCGAAAGCTGCCATACGGTCACGAACTTCTGGCAGCCGAGCGGTGAAGTTCCCATCCTTAAAGAAACCCATCGCAAGGACGGTGCCCATAAAATCGTTTTCAATCATAATTGGAAAGATGGCGACATCAAAACCGCCCATATCCCATTTTTTGATCGCAAATTTGTTGTCCGAGACCCTCAGGTCATCGATTGTTCTCATCACGAATTCTGCGAAAGGGCCCGTGGCCGCTTCTTTAGAAGTCAGAAATCCAACTGCTCCATTTGCGAAGGCAGAAGGTTTCTCTGAACCTTTCATCATTCCGCGCTCGTCAGTAAATAGTACGTCGACATTCCACCAAGCATGCAGGATGTGGCGAAGCTTCTTAATTACATGTATATGTTCAAACTCTTCCCAATTGATCATAAAGGTTTCCTCCGTTGTCAAAATTCTCTTCGTCAAAACTTTGAACAAACTTGAGGGCACTACAGTTGGAATCCTAAAAGATTAGACTTTAGTCCTAATTTTTTTCGGTAAATTTTTAGACAGAGGAAAGAACTGAACACCAAATTGATACACTTCATCGCCGGATGAAGACATGCAGTCCTTACTAAACTCATCCAATAAGCCGTTCAGCTTATTCTTGAGTTCTGCAATTCGTTTTGAGTCCACCGTAATCACTGCGCCAGTCAAAAGTCGTGCATCATAAGCGCCTGGAACATTATTGCTGAGCTCTTCTTCCGCTTTCTGCAGCATTTGACGATGAAAAATTCGGAAGTCTTCTTGAGAAGTTGCCGAAGAAAACGCCAGCTGCGATTGCTGCTTTCTGTATTGACCCTTCACCTCACTCAGCAGGCCAAGTTCAATCAGTCTTTTGATCCCATAAGCGACAGCGGCTTTTGTGAGACCCAGCCGCTCGCTGAAATTCCCGTCGAAATCTTCAGTGAGCGTGAGTTCAAGCATTGGCAGCAGGTACCAGTTTCTAAGAATTTCGCGCTGAGCCTTTTCACCCAACTGCCAATCTGGCTTTTTTGGTGAGGACTTAAGGGAACTCAAAGTTGCCTTGCTCAGTACGGCGATCTCACTGAACTCAAGGTAGGACTTTTTAATTTCCAGAGCAGCTTCATGATCAATGTCTAATATTTGAATCAGCCGGTCGAGATGCTTTGGCGGAAGTGCCTTCTTCCCTTTAAAAATTTCACTTAAGAAAGAAGGCGCAAGCTCCATGCTCCGGGCCAGCGATCTTAAAGAAAATCGAGCATTGTCTTTTTTCTTTCTATCGAAATACTTCTTAAGAAGAGCTGAGGTGGTTTTACTTTTCATTTTTAACATCAGTGAGAACCAGATTGGTGAGAGAACAGTCGATAGTACTCCGACCTTTTGGCAAGAAGCTCGCTATGAACACCTTCTTCGATCAATTCCCCAGCCCGCAGCACACAAATTTTGCTGCAGTTTTGTATGCTGGCCAAACGATGGGCGACAACAAAAGTTGTTCTTCCTTCCATTAGGCTCTCTAAGCCTCTTTGAACTTCGACCTCGCTTGCGGTGTCTAATGAACTGGTGGCTTCATCAAGAATTAAAATAGGAGCATCTTTAAAAAAAGCTCGGGCAATACTGATTCGCTGTTTCTCCCCTCCAGAAAGAAGGTTTCCGCGGTCGCCAACTTTAGTAGAATAGCCCTCTGGGGTCTTTATGATAAAGGGATGGGCGTTTGCCTTTTTGGCGGATGTTTCAACTCCATCTTTTGATTTTGCGAAATCTCCGGACCAAATGTTTTTTTCAATGGTGTCGCTAAATAGAAAAACATCCTGGGTGACCATTGCAATCTGTGATCGCAGTTCTTTCAGATTAAATTCACGAATATCGATCCCGTCGACAAGAACACTGCCTGCCGTGGGGTCTACGAAACGCTGAAGAAGGTTCACGAGGGTTGATTTGCCACTACCGGACTCGCCGACCAAAGCGACAGCTTCCCCGCGCTGGATCTTAAGGTTTATATTTTTCAGAATGGGTTTGTCTCCATAGGCAAAAGACAAATCTCTGAATTCGATGCTCTTCCAATGCTTTGGAAAAGCCTTGGGGGTCTGTGTCTGGGGAACGATGCTGCCTTCATCCACCAAAGAAAAAACTCGGCGAGACGCCACCATGGTCTCCTGAATTCTAACATAGCTTTCCTGAAGCTTTTTGACTGGTGAACTCAGCATGAGCAGGGCGGCAACATAGGCAATAAAATCACCATAGGTCGCCTTGCCATTAGAAATTTCAAAGCCGATGTAAGCCAGAATCGACAGGATGACCAAAGTTACGACCATTTCGCTGATGGGGCTTGCCGCTTCAAGATAACCAATAAATTTTCGGCGCGAATGCAAAAATTTATTGGAATCAGCATCAAAGCGCTTTTCCATCTCAGTTTCTAGATTAAAAGATTGAATGATTCGGACACCATCAATGCTTTCTTTGATGGTGCCGGCGATCTGTTCTAGATCTTCCTGCCCATGGGTGCCATATTTTTGAATGGATTTCGAAACTTGCCTCAGAAACCAAAGGATGGGTGGAAGAACTAAAATCACAAAGCAGGTGAGCTTCCAGTCGATGTAGAATAGCCAGCCTACAAGCGCGAGGAATAGAATGGGTTCGCGAAAAAAATCTGCAAATAGCCTCAAGCCGTGATGGATCACCATGATGTCATTCAGCACTCGGCTAATGAGGCCACCGGCACCATTCGCATAATTGTTATGGAAATTCAAATTGAGGGACATAAACTTACTTTGAAGCTTTTTTCGTAGACCAATGCTGACCATCTCAGAAACCACATTCATACTGTAAAAATGCGCGTACCTTGTTGGCGCCTTTAAGATAGCTAAAAGCACGAGTGCTAAAAAGGAATCTTGCACCAAGTCGATATTACCGGATTGAAAGCGGTCAAAAATGGCCTTCATCAGCGGAGGAGTCGCAGAATCGATAAGTGCCATCACAAGTCCCGAAAGCACCACAACTGTCAGTCTTTTTCTGTGAAGCAGAAGCTCCTGCAGAACGCGACGAAATTCCGGCGGCATCATTGGCGGCCTCTATAGCCTGAAGAAGCTGAAGAAGCAGTAGGCACTGAAGGACCCTCGCCTGCCAGATAGCGCTTAAGGTATTGCCCAGTGAGCGATTTTTTCACTTTGCAAAGTTCTTTGGGTGAACCGCTTGCGATGACTTGACCGCCCTCCGGTCCTGCGTCAGGACCCAGATCAATCACATAATCCGCTTCTTTGATTACGTCCAGGTTGTGTTCAACGACGATCACCGAACCTCCGCCTTCCACCAAGCGATGCAGCACCTTCAGAAGTAAACCCACTTCACGAAAATGCAGGCCAGTGGTGGGCTCATCAAGAATATAGAGCGTAGATTTCTGGTGAATCTCACTCAGTTCTTTTGCTATCTTGAGTCTTTGTGATTCACCGCCGGACAATGTTGAAGCGGGTTGGCCTAGCGTCAAATAATCCAAACCCACGTCTTTGAGGATAGACAAAGGCTTTCGCACTTGGGGAAAATTGACAAAGAAACTCATAGCATCTGCAACCGTCATCGCTAAGATTTCGTGAATGTTTTTACCCTTGTATTGCAGCTCAAGAATCTCTGGCCGAAATTTTTTACCATCGCAGACATCGCAAGGAAGAATCACATTGTCCATAAACATCATGTCTATTTCTTCGCAGCCTGTTCCTTTACAGGCAGGGCAGCGACCGCCATCGACATTGAGGGAAAAAGTGCCAGGGGTGTAGCTTCGTGCTCTGGCTTCAGGAAGCTGTGACATCAATGTGCGAACGGCATCGAAGGCCTTAAGATAGGTCATCGGATTAGATCTTGCCGTTTTTCCGATGGGCGACTGGTCAATCAAGATCACATTTTTAAGATAGCTAAAGCCGTCAATTTTTTTCATTGGAAAAGCTGTCATGGGCTCGATGTCCAGTTCCTTCATCAAAGCAGGATAAAGCGTTTTTGTAATCAAGGTGGACTTGCCAGAGCCACTGACACCCGTTACCGCCACAAGGCGATTCATAGGAATATCGACATCCACGTTTTGAAGGTTGTGACCCGTGCAGCCGCGAAGGCTCAGCATATATTTATAGTTTTTACTATCGACAGGTCTGGGTTCCCGACCGGCTTGCTTTAAATTAAGATCAGTTAAGTAAGGTGCTGTCAGGGATCCTTTTGAAGAAATGAAGTCCTGATAGGATCCGGAAAACATCAGCTGGCCACCTTGACTGCCAGATCCTGGGCCCATCTCAATAATATTTTGAGTTGAAGCAATCACATCATGATCATGTTCGACGACAACCACCGTGTTGCCCAGGTCCTTAATGCTGTGAATGATGGAAATCAAGCGGTCGTTGTCTCGGGGATGAAGGCCCACAGTGGGTTCATCCAAAACATAAAGAGTTTGTGACAAACCCATCCCTAATTGATTCGAAAGCATGATGCGCTGAAATTCTCCGCCAGAAAGGGTTTTCGATTCCCGATTCAAACTCAAATAGCTGACGCCCACTTTAGAAAGGTATTCCAAGCGGCCGCGAATTTGCCTTAGGATTTCCGCCGCGACTGTTTGCTCGTAGGGGCTGCATTCGAGTTCCTTAAAAAAAAGATTCAATTCAGAAATTCTGCTGCCGCAAAGATCCTGAATGTTTTTCTTTCGGAAAATAAAAAAGAGGGCCTCTTTGCGAAGCCGAGCACCATGGCAGTCCCCACATTCGAAAGGGGATCGATACCTTGAAATAAAAACCCGCACATGCATTTTGTATTTCTTGGTTTCGAGGTAGGCAAACAGGCCTTCGACTCCCATAAAGCCTTTGTTTCCAGTCCAAAGAGCTTGGCGGTGTTCTTCAGGAAGTTGATTCCAGGGGGTCTCCAAATCAATGCCCACTTTTTTGCAGAAAGCAAAAAGCGCTTTCTTATCCTCGGCTGCACTAGGCATTGTGAAGGGATTCAGCGCACCTTGCTTGATGCTTTTTCTGGGGTCTGGAATTACTTTTAGCGGATCAAGGGTCAAAATATTTCCAAACCCCTTGCAAGTCGGGCAGGCGCCGAGGGGGCTATTGAAACTAAAAAGGCTGGATTTTCGTTCCGGCGGACTGTAATCGCAGTGAGGGCAAGTTTCCATTTCTCGAAGGGGAAGCTCATCACCTTCCGTAGATCTGATCAGCGCCGTTTTCCCCAGTTGTCCTGGATTAAATTCAATTGAGGCCCGATAGGCATCGCTGACCGAATCAAAGATGCGCAGTCTTTCGGAATCTTCGACCAACAAACGATCGATGAGCAAATAAAAGCCTTCTTTAGGGAGTCCTTTTTTAATGAGTTTTTCGTCGGATAAATCAATCGAAGTTTTCGGATCTTTTTTTAAAACAATGCGCGAATAGCCCTGACTGATCAGCTGACCATGAAGAGCCTTATTTGAAGGGTGCAGCTTTGTTTGAATCTCGCAAAGAACAAAAACGCGTTTGCCTTTCATGGCGGATAGAACTCGGTCGGTCGCTGTTGTCGGATCCATCGGCAAAGTTGGAACTTTGTGAGTTGGGCAGTGGGCCTGTCCCAATTTTTCAAACAGCAGGCGAAAGTAATCGACAAGTTCCGTGATTGTGCCGACTGTGGACCGCGAACTTTTCACCGTATTTCTTTGCTCAATGGCAATCGCCGGTGGAATGTTTTCGACACCTTCCAGATCCGGTTTGGGTGCTTTGTTTAAAAACTGCCGAGCATAAGTACTCATACTTTCAATAAAGCGCCGCTGGCCTTCCGCAAACAGCGTTTCAAAAGCCAGCGAAGACTTACCTGATCCCGATGGTCCACAGATCACGGTCATTTGATTCAGCGGAATTTTAACTTCAATATTCTTGAGGTTGTTTTGGCGAATACCCCAAAGATGAATGTACTTCATTGGTTACTGTGTGGCCTATTCTGTCAGATCACGTTTATAAAAATCGCTCTCGTCATCTTTTTGTTGAGATTGAAATTCCTTGGGCTCAGTTCCTTCTTTAAAGGCCATTCGAAGAGTTCGTTTGGAGGCCGCCGAGGCAAGAAAACCAGTCTCAGTATCGATGTTCGCAAAGACAATACCGTCCGGTGCGGCGAAAGTCATCTGCGGTAGATCCTGATGGGCTTCCTTCATAAAATCGACCCAAATGGGCAGGGCAGCGCGTCCGCCGACTTCCCCGATGCCGATAGTTTTCTCCTTATCAAAGCCGACCCACACACCTGTGGATATCTGTGGGGAATACCCTATGAACCACGCGTCAAAATAACCATTGGTGGTTCCAGTTTTTCCGGCAAGTTCTCGGCCTACTGCGCGAGCTTTGCCGCCGGTGCCCTTTGGATCTTCAATTACGCCCTTCAATAGCTGAGTCATAATGTAGGCAGTTTGAGGGCTGATGACTTGTTCCGGATCTTCAAAGAAAAATGGAGGCTCCTTCGAAGGTGGCACTTCACCCTCGGCATTCGGTTTTTGTTCGGCGAGGTATTTTTGCCTTCGTTCTTCGAAATTTTTCTCGGTGGGTTCTCGTTCATTCTTAAATCGTTCATCTAAAAAAACTTGATCGAGGATTTTTTTTCCGGTGTGGTTTTCCACTCGATGAATCAATAGTGGAGTCACCCTTTTTCCAAGATTTGAAAAAGTCGCAAAGGCTCGAGTCATTTCGTAGAGAGTTACCGAACTAGAGCCCAAAGCCAAAGTGAAGTCCATATTCAGTGGTGAAAAAATTCCCAAACGCTGAGCATACTCCACACCCCATTTTACAGAAATGTCTTCCATTATTTTTACAGTGGGCACATTCAGCGATTGTACGAGGGCATTTCTAAAAAGAATATCCCCGCCAAATTTTTTGGAATGATTTGTAGGTCGCCAAATTTTTAAATCTTCCTCTTGGCCTTCTTTGTCTTCGGCAGTTCCGTTATTCGCCATTTCTTCATAAACCAAGGGCGCATCCATGATCGGAGTGACCGGGCTGTAGTTTTTGTCCAAGGCCGCCGCATAGATGATGGTTTTAAACGCCGAACCCGTTTGACGAGCTGCTTGCAGAGCGCGGTTGTACTGGGACTTTTCAAAATTTGCTCCGCCCACCATAGAAAGCACATCACCAGAACTTTTATCGAGGGAGATCAGGGCCGCTTCGACTTCGGGCTCCTGATCGAGCTCCACCTGAATATATTTTTTGAAATCGGGAAGAAGCGTAGGTTCAACTTTTTTCTTTCCCTTTGCCGGAGGTTTTTCTAAACGAGCTGATGTGAACTGATTCGCGATCACTTTGACTTGGACGACGTCTCCCATCTTCAGGGCTTGGGAAGGTTTTTTAATCAAACTGAACTCCCAGCGCTTCTCAGGATCTGGTTTCCTTGCCCAGGTCATTGAGTCCATATCAATCAGGGCTTCAGTTTCGGCGAGGCGCAAATAAACTAAACCATTCGGATCATCGACTTTTGAGACTATTGCCTCTGCGCTGGTCCCTATTTTTAAATAGCTGGGTAAACCTTTTGAAATTTCATAGGCAAGATTGAGGGGACCATAATCCTTAAACTGTCCATTGGCTTCAAGAACTCGAAAAGGCTGCGAATCCAAAATCAGTTTATCCCGAGTCTTCAACAAAAATTCACCAACGGCCTTCGGTTCTGTGAAATGATTGAGGGGCCCACGAAAGCCTTGGCGTTTATCAACTTCTTTAAGTCCCTTGGTCAGCGCTTCGTTCGCTTTAATTTGCTTTGGCAAATCAATGGCAGTGTGAATACGAAGGCCCTCATTTAGAACCTGATCTTCACTTAGTTTGCTAATCAGCATCAGGCGCACGGCCTCAAGAAAGTGAGGGGCGTAGTTTTGAAAATTTTCTCGGAAATAAATGCGGACAGGTTCTGTTCCTGCTTTATCTGCAACTTCTTTAGTTATGAATCCCACTTGAGCCATGCGGCTGAGGACATAGATCTGCCTTTCTTTAGCGCGAGAAGGATTTGTAACGGGGGAATAAGCGGTGGGGGCTTTCGGCAGTCCAGCAAGAATTGCGGCCTCTGCGACAGAGATTTTTTCGACGGGTTTACGAAAGTAAGTTTCTGCGGCGGCTGCGATGCCATAGGCGCCTTGTCCGAAATAAATTTGATTCAAATAAAGATAAAGAATGTCTTCCTTAGATAGGTTTTCTTCCATTTTGTGCGCAAGCAAGACTTCGCGAAACTTTCGATCCAGCGTTCTTTCTGAGGTCAGCAAGAGTGTTTTTGCCACTTGCTGAGTGATGGTCGATCCGCCTTGTACGGTTTGACCCGCGCGGAAGTTGGCGATGGCAGCGCGAAGAATGGCTTGATAGTTCACGCCCTTATGTTCAAAGAAGGTGTCATCTTCAGCAGCAAGAAAAGCATTGATAAGATCTTTGGGAATTTTATCGAAGGAAACTAAAATTCTTTTTTCCCGAAAGTACTCGCCAATCTTTTTCCCACTGCGGTCATAGACCTGACTCACCAGCAGGGGGCGATAGTCTTTCAAGGAGGCTATGTCAGGAAGACTGGCAGAAATGTATTTGAAAGCTGAGTAAGCTGCAAAAATTCCGGCGCCCATCAAGACAATGAAAAGTATTAGCAGTTTTTTCCACATTCCGGTTGTTCCTCACGATGAATAGCATTGCCCAAAGACCGCTTGAGTCTATCAGCTTCGCGGTGTCGCTATGTGAAAGATTTTAATGGTGGATTCGGGAATGCGCAAATGGAAGTGAGGCTCAGCCCTTGGTCGGGCTGATTCCTGGGCTGATTCGTGCTGATGGGTCGAGTTGAGCTTAAGTTCTTAGCTTAGCGCAAGCGGAGCGCGTTACTTGTCTGTTTTTGGATTGTTGCCGGCGACTTTTCTTTCAGGGTCGCTGGATTTGGATTTCGCTTGGTATTTGTCGCCAGTCAAGCTGATGCTATCAAGCTCTCTCGCAACTGAACCGAACTGATCCTCAACTGTTTTCTGGCACGCACCGCCCTCAGTCTTTGCGGCATCCATGACACTTTTTAAGGACTGCTTGATACTGCTGAGGTGAGTTTTTGCATCGGCCAATGAGGATTCGCCTTCGGGCTCTTTACCAAGGCGTTTCTCTTCTTTTTCTGCCTTCTTGATGTCCAGCTCGGCTTTTTGAACCTCTGTATTCAAGCGGGCCATTTCTTTCTGCTGATTCTGAAGGAACATCTGGATGGACTGAAGCTTCTGCTGCTGATGCTGCTGGCTTGCAGAAATTGAATTCTGCTCACCTTGGCGAATGGCCTGTTCTTCTCTGCTGAAGTTAGCTTCGTTATTAGATTTTTGTTCCATAATACTAGCAGTTTGTTTTCGCAGAAACTTGACGTCAGTTTCCATTGAGGTGACTTCATCTTTTGCAAGATCGTAATCGAGCTTCACTTTTCCCCACTCTGTTCGAACGCATTCCGAAATAATTTCCAGTTTTACGTTTCTCGCGTGCATAGCGCCCTTCAGGCCCACTGTTGTTTTCGGTCCCTTTGGTCCTTTATTTAGACTTTCACCGTATTGGGCCGAGCAGATGAGCTCAAAATGATGCTTGCTTTTTAGTTTCCTGCGGGCTTCCGAGAGCATCTTTCTTTTCTTAATCATTTCATTGTTTCGTGTGCGGAGCTGACCCCGAATCTCAGCGTCTTGAACATCAATTTCACGCATTGCTTTTTGTTTGTCTTTATTCAAGTCAGACAGCTTTTCTACAGTTTTCTTGTTTTCATCTCGCAGTTTTTCTGCAGTCTTTGCGCCATCTTCGTCCATTTTTTTCTTTTCGTCGATCAGCTTTTTTTCATTCTCCACGATGTCTTTGTGCAAGGTCTTCTTCTTTTCCTCAAGTTTATCGACTCGAGTTTTGAGATCCTTCTTTGCCTCTTTGTATTCCTTGAGAGTCTTTTGTGGACATTGGTTTAAGTATTCAGTCTCGGTTTCGCTGAGTTCGTTATTTTTCAGATTCAGTGATGAAGGCAAAGACATGTTGCTTCCAAGCAGTGTCAGAGCCTGGCTTGCATTGGCGATATTGAGAGTGTCTTTCTCTTGGTCTTCTTCTTCGACTCGAATTGCGTTCACCTCAGACTTTTTGCTTGCACAGCTTACGATTTTTTCGGCGCACTGGCCCAGTTCAGAATTTGCTGTTCCTTCCGAATTATCTTCTCCGCTGCTAGCTGCGTTATTACAGGACTCTTTTGCTTTTTGGATTTTCTCTCTGAGGGGTTGGAGTTGATCTTTGATTTCATCGGGGCATTTGCTTTTTGAGCCCGGTCCGCCAGCAGATGCGGAAATTCGTTTTTCCAAGTTGTCTAAGCAAGTCTTATGCAGCTCGCTATAATTCGGTTCTTTAACTTTGTCCTTCAGTTTATTGTCGCAGACAGATTCCCATTGTGAAGCCGCTTCAAGTTCTTTCATGGGATCTCTTACTTGCTGGGGGGGGGAGGTCTTGTCACTTGCATGAACTAAAACCGTTGCAAGACTGAATACAGCAACGGCTAAAACGAATTTTTTAAATATAATAGATCGTTTCATATAAGTTCTCCCCTACGAACTTACAAAGCAAAGGTGGTGCCGTGTTTTGTCCCTCTGTATAAGAGTTGAGAGTGTCTCACTGTGAGCATTCCTTGGCAGCTGCTTAGGAGTTTGTCAGAAAATTGCGGTCTGTCTCAAAATGAAAATTGTCTCAATTTGAGAAAATCATCGGCCTTGCCCATGGGGTGCGATTGGGAGGATTTAAGAAACAACAGTTTCAATAGAGGCCGCGACCGAACTATTCAAGGTGTTTTCAAAACGAACTTGGCTCTGTTGGTGGGTCTTCAGAACCTCCTGAAGAACTTCGTCCAGCCAAGAAGGCGTCAAAACCAAAACGCCTTCGAAATCAAAGATGAGCTCTGAGTCAGAGGTTTTATTCAAAAATTGGTTCCTAAGAACCAAAGCAGCGTCTCGCCCTTCAGGTCTCGAGATAAGGTGGGTGCCGAACTTTTTGACTTCAATTTTCATGGCTTGTCCGTTTTCACTAGTGAAGGGTTTTTCGTAAAGGAAAAGAGCGATAGGGTGCCAGGGCCAATGCTTTTGTAATTGGTCAAAGCAGATAGATTCGAATTGGGCTTATTACCAATGAAAATATTCTCCCCCGCAGAAACACAGTAAAAACCAAGCTCGCATTTTATGATGCTTCGTTTGGTAAATTTGAGTCCATTCCCACGCTTCTCGGGTGCCCGGCCAGTTATGACCTTTTCGAACGCTATCTCTGTGTATGAATGTTCCGAAGCTGAGAGTTTGTAGACTCCTTTAAGGCTTTCTTTGATCCCTCTTCCCCGGTCAGCAAGGATACAAAAATCAGATTCTCGAACAAAAAGACATCCAGGGGAGCCATTCCAAAATCCAAGATTATGGTCGAAGCAATTGTTTCCGACTTCACCAATACTAGCCGCCACTAGGTATTTGCAATCATCTGGGAGTGACTTCCCAAGCATTGCTTCGTAGGAAATAAGACGAGCATTAAAATCAGCACGATTGGTACAAAAATTTGCCTCTATAAAAGGGCAAGTTATGCCAAATTCGAACCAATCTTTGATTTCTTGAAGTTGTTTAATCTCAACCAATCAACCACCTTGTTGTTGAAGAGTACGACGATTCACATTGTGGGTCTAGCGACCTAAGTGCTCTTCCCTTTTTTCAAGGCTACTGGCAGAAAAACAAATGCAGCGCATTTTGCCTTGACCGTGCTAAGGGCAAAATTGCGCTGGAAGATAATTCCTATCGACAGGTCGCTAGGTGCACTTTCCAGAGCTATCAACAGATCACTGTTGCGACTTTCGAGGCTTCAGCAGGGCCCTTCGGGAATCTGTGAAAATCTCTTTCCGAAACGCATTGTCGAGGCAAAAATTCTAAAATCAAAACATATGATAAGTTCCCCTTCGAAAAACAAACTGGAGGTAGCTCATGAAATTTTCAAATCTCAATAACGACACTTTGGTGCAGAGTCTTAAAGCTTGTGTGGCTCAAGAGAAAGAAGTCACCCTCATGATTCTTCGTGGCTTGCAGGAAGTGGAGCTCCGAAAGCTAGAACTTTCCCGAGGGCATGCCTCACTTTACAAATTTTGCCTTCACGAATTGGGCTATTCCGAAGCGGAGGCCCTCATCCGCATTCGAGCGATGAGACTTTTGAATGCCATGCCCGAATTAGAAGGAAAAATTCAAAGTGGAGAGTTATCACTTTCCAATGCCGCCGAAGCTCAAAATCAGTTTCGGCGTGAAAATGAACGGCGGAAGACACTGTCTCTCCAGCCGCTGGCGGCAGCCGAGAAACAAAAGCTAATCTCAGAAATCGAAAAAGTTTCAACCCGTGATTGCCAACGAACACTGGCCTTCGCCTATCCAGAAATTCAGGCTCAGGTTCAGGAAAAAACAAAAGTCCTGGCAGACGAGAAAACCATGATTCAATTTTCTGCCAGCAAAGCGCTGGTCACTAAGTTGGAAAAATTGAAGGGTCTTTTGGCGCATAAAAATTATACTAGCAGCTATGAAACTCTCTTTGACGAGCTTGCGGAGATAGCGCTTAAAAAACTGGATCCCTTGCAAAAACAGCAGGCAGAAGAAAGCAAACATAACGCAGGTCTGCCAATGGCGCCCAAGGTGTCGCAAAGCCAAGTCTCTAAAACCCAAGCTTCGCGATATATCCCGGCCACTATTCGTCGCACTATTTGGACAAAGGCGAATGGAAAGTGTGAGTTTTTAAATCCGGCCACAGGCATTCGCTGCGATTCGATGCATGCCCTGGAAATTGATCACATCAGGGAATTGTATCTCGGAGGCAAGACAGTGGAAGAAAACTTGAGATTGCTTTGTGATGCCCACAATCGCCATCGCAGTTCGAAAGCATTTTGCCAGCAAGAATTTCAACTCAAACTTTGAATTGCTGAGGTGAATTGTTCCAAAAAGAAAGTCTAGGAGGCGAGAGCCTTTGCAGACTTTGATGGGCGGAAGAGTGAGAGCAATCGCAAGAATACTCACCACACTAATCATCAACAACACACTGCGCTTGACACCAACCCATTCCATTTTCGACAATCACCGAACCAATATGCTTAAAGGATTTAACACCGACCTCACCGTTCGCGGCCAACAATACCATGTCCAGACTGAAGACTGGGGAAGTCTGAATCCCTTTCTAGTGAGTCGAGTGTTTAAAAACGGGGCCGTCTTTAAAACTGTGAAGCAAAGTCATGAAGATGCACTGAAGCTGGGTTCAATCAATGCGAGTCAAGCCCTTGAACAAGCCCTCAAGCAGCAACATCAACGCATCCTCGACCAATTGGTAGCTGGACAAATTTAATTTCAACCGATCCTTGGAGTTTTCGGCCAACTGCTGAGCTGCGCCGTTCAGGGCCGCGGCAATTTCGCGAACTAGCCCTCCTGAACCCTAACTAGCCCTCCCGCTCCCTAACTAGCCTCAAGGCTGACTCTGCTCTCAAAGCATTACAATCCGCAGAGGATTTCCTAAACTGAATACATGATCAGTTTGAGTCACGTTTATAAAACCTATCCCGGTCCGGTTCACGCACTTCGCGATATTGATCTTCAAGTCGGCAAAGGGGAATTTGTTTTTCTTACGGGGCCGAGTGGCGCTGGGAAAACGACCCTCTTTCGCATGATGTGCGCCTTCGATCAGCCTACTTCAGGAAAGCTTCAAGTGGGCGAACACCTCTTGAATGGAATCACGGGCGACGAGCTTGCCTCCTATCGACAATCCATCGGCGTGGTCTTCCAGGATTACAAACTACTTTCCAACCGTACTGTTTTTGAAAACGTTGCATTGCCCTTGCTTATTCGTGGAGATCGCACGCAAACCATTCACAGTCGAGTTCAGGAAATGCTGGAAAGGGTGGGGCTTTCGAATTATGCAAAGACGCTTCCGTCTGCCTTATCGGGAGGCGAACAGCAACGCACCTCCATCGCCCGCGCTCTCATTCACCAACCGAATCTTCTAATTGCAGATGAGCCCACCGGAAATTTAGATCCTGATCTCAGTGATCAGATTATTACACTGTTAGAAAAAATTTGTTCTCAAGGAACGACCGTCGTGGTTGCAACCCATGATCACGAGCTCGTGAAGCGGCGGCGAAAAAGGTGGATTCGCCTCAATCAGGGCCAGCTTGAAGGCGGACAGCAATGAATCTGCGCTGGATTCTAAATCACCTCCAAGCCAGTGTTCGGCACCATTTCTTTTCCTATATTGCTGTATTGTCGGTTATGAGTTTTCTTTGGATGGTCGGACTTGGAATCTATCTTTCGGGTAAAAATGCAGATGCTCTTTTGACACTTTGGGGGACCTCGCAAGAAATCAATTTCTTCTTGGCTGATAATGTATCTGACGAACAAAAAACCAAACTCACGGAGCGCATTGCTGCAGATCCGAGGCTTGAGGCAGTTCAAACTTTCGATGGCCGAAATTTGATTCAAGAATTGCGTGGCGATAAAGAGGCAGACTCCGTCGCAATTTATAATCAAATGATTGAAGACGCAGAACTCATTGCCTTGCTCCCTGAGGGAATTCAGGCACAGCTGAATGCAAATTTTCCCGCTCAAGATAAAGTCCATTTGATGAAAGAAATTGCCGCCGAATGGAGCCAAGCTTCCGGAATCGTCCAAGCTTCTTATGGACACGATTTCACCGAGCAATTTCGCAGCCTTTACCAATTTTCAAATTTGATTTTTACCGCTCTACTGTCTTTTCTCGTTTTGGTGAGTATTGTGCTTTCGTATCAGCTGACTCATTTGGCGATTTCTTCGCGAAAAAGCGAAATTGAAATTCTTGAATTTATCGGAGCCACGAGAAGATTTATTTGGTCCCCCTTTCTGATTGAATCTCTGTTATTGGCTTCAGCGGCCTTTGTCGTTGCAGGGGGGCTGACTTACCTCGGCTTTCAGTCGGTTCAGGGGGCCTTGGCGATTTCCCCTTGGACTTTAGAAATTTCCAAACACATCTCAAATTTAACTCTTGCGGAATTCTTGGCACTGGCCGTTTTGGCTTTAGGAATGAGTTTGGTTGGCGCGTTCCTGTCCCTTAAAAAACTTCAGGCGAAAGATTCCTCAACGAGAAGACTGGCCCGATCATGAAGAATGGCTCGAACAAAATGACGAGGCTTCTGCAGACGCCACTCATCGCGCTCCTCGTCTCTATGCTGCTACCGATCGGAGTCAGCGCGAAGCGCCAAGAACCAGCGAAGCGCCAAGAACCAGCGGAGCGCCAAGAACCACCGGAGCGCCAAGAACCACCGGAGCGCCAACAACCAGCAGCTCAACCACCGATGAACTCCGCCATCAAAGGCATGTTCCTCTTAAACCTCAAACTCAAACGCATTGTGAAAGAGCGCAGAAAACTCGAAGAAAGAAAGTCTCGTTCCCTTCACTCCATTCAGAAGCTGAATAAATCCATCGATGAAAAATCGCAAAAAAAAGAAAAACATCAAAGCTTTTTGGTGGCCAGCATTCTAGATCGTAAAAAAAGAAACAAAGAAACTCTGCTTGAGCTTATGCTCGCCAGTAAAAGTTCGGCTGCGATGGAGCGACAGGCGAAAACGATCGAAGTGATTAGCCAGTACCAATCCATTCTGGTCAGAGACTACTTACGTGATCTTCAATTGATGAATATTCAGCGCGCCCAGGTAGAAAAAGAAATAAACCTTTTGGCGGGCACCGAAAAAAAACTTAAATTCAAAGAAGCCGAAATTTACGGGCAGCTTGAAAATAAATCCTCCTATTTGGGAAATCTGCGGAAATCCAAAAAGTCTTCTCTACTCAAGCTTGCGAGCATTCGTAAAAAAGGGGACTCCCTGTTTAAAGAAGAAGCTCTCTCCCTCGAGCGAGTCTTATCCAGTTCAGCCCTTTATGAACTTCGCGGCCGCTTAGAGCTTCCTGTTGCGGGAAATATTCGGAGGCCCTATGGCGATTACACCGACGAAAGGTTTTCAGTTCAAGTTCCTCACTCGGGACTTTTTATCGAAGCACCCGAAGGAACTTCTGTGAAAGCGATCTCCGACGGCAGTGTCATCTTTCAAGATGACTTGCCAGGTTTGGGGCAGACATTGGTGCTCGATCATGGCGATCATTTTTTCTCTGTTTACTCGGTACTCAGTCGTAGCCTCGCTTCCGTAGGTACTAAAGTCTCGCGTAATCAAATCATCGCGGCGGCGGGAACCTCGCTTTCTCACAACTCGCCCGGAGTCTATTTTGAAATTCGACATTTTAGCGAACCCATGGATCCTGCCCAATGGCTCAAACGAGAGGAAACACAATGATGGCACTTATAAAGAAGAACTTCCTTCTTCTGGCTTTGACCTTTTTGCTTGGATTTGGAGGCCACTGGGTTTTACAGTCTGTTCACTTTTCGATATTGTCTGCCAGCGCTCAAGATCGTTATGCGGATTTACAAAATTTTTCCAAAGTTTTGAATATGATTCAGCAGTATTATGTCGAGCCAGTCGACATTCGAAAGCTCATCTACGGCGCGATCAAAGGAATGCTGCGGGAGCTCGATCCCCACACCAATTTCATGCCGCCTGACATTTTCAAAGACTTCGAAGCAGAAACCAGCGGTGAGTTCGGCGGCTTGGGAATCGAGATCACTTTGCAAAATGGAATTTTAACAATCATCTCGCCCATCGAAGACACTCCAGCCTGGGAAGCAGGAATCAAACCTGGGGACAAGGTCCTTGCCGTTGACACCAAGCCCACGAAGGGCTTGAGCTTGGTAGAGGCCTCCCAGCTGATGCGCGGGAAAAAAGGCTCAAAGATCACTCTTACAATTGGCCGTGAAAACGAAGAAAATCCCCGAGACATCGTCATCACCAGAGGCAATGTCAAAGTGAAGTCCGTCAAAACGGTGGATCTCGAAGAAGGCTATCAGTATGTAAAAATCACCAGCTTTATAGAAAACACCAGCAAAGATCTTGAAAAATTTTTGGAAGAGGCAACCAAAAAGAAAGCGGGCCTAAAGGGCATCATCATGGATCTTCGAAGAAATCCTGGTGGCCTGCTTGATCAGGCGATCAAGGTCAGCGATCTTTTTCTGAAGGAAGGTGACATTGTTTCGACAGTTTCTCGAGATCCCGCATCAAAGGAAGTGGTTTCGGCAACGAAGCTAGGCAAATACACAGAAGTTCCTTTGATCATTTTGGTGAATGAATTTTCTGCCAGCGCATCGGAAATTGTGGCCGGTGCCCTTCAAGACAACAAACGTGCTCTGGTCATGGGAAATAGAACCTTTGGCAAGGGCTCTGTCCAATCTGTCGTCAAACTGGGGGATGGTTCCGGCTTAAAGCTCACTGTGGCGAGGTACTATACGCCTTCTGGGCGGTCCATTCAGGCGGAAGGGGTGAGTCCTGACATTGAACTTGAAGAACTTGATCCTGAAGCACTCACGAAATCTGCCAACAAGAAAAGAGGCCTTCGCGAAAAAGACATTGAAGGCCACCTGATCGGTGAGAACGAAAAAGATCCAAAGAAAGAACCTAAGAAGGACACAGCAGATACTAAAAAAGAAAGCGCTGACAAAGATAACCAAAAGATCAAGGCGAACTGGTGGAAAGAATCCGTAGATCCGAATGCGAAAAACTTATCGCCAAAAGATAAGCTTATTAGTTCGGACTACCAAGTTTTCCACGCCTACAACTATGTGAAGGCATGGAAAGTGATTCGCGGGCTCTAGTTTTCTAGGCTCCCGACATCATCCCAAATTGTTCGTCCCATGGCCATCGGGTTTAGAGACAGGCGTGGCCATTCCTTGAACAGTTTTTATTGAATATCCCGGATATTGTCCCGCTTCGATAAGAGTAACAAACTCATCGACTGTGAGAATTTCCCCTGGATTCATTTCGTTGAGCCTTCAAAAAATATCTGCAGCTGTCTCCCCATACTCTTGGGTAAAAACTCCACTGACAAAAGCATGCCTAAAAGCATCGACATCGTTGTTTTCTAGACTTTGCGCCGACGGATCAATTTTTCCAGAGGCATCTTTCGGGAGAGGGCGAATCTTTTTATCAAAATACCTGTAAGCTTCATCTCTGGCTTCGTTTTGTAATGACAATGGATTTTTCATTAGACTGTATCTCTAGAAAAAAGAATCCAGATAGCATAAAGCTCAACCACCAAAATAAAAATACTCGCAACTGGCGAAACGAGTAAAAGCGAACGCACGAGAGCAGAAAAAATAATAAGAACAGAAGTGAAAATCTTGAACTGTTTTCCTAACGGGAAGGTGCTGAAAAAAATTCCCAGACTAAAAGGGAAGCCCATGATCATTCCGCTCAAGAAGACTTTCCATTTGGGAAATTGATAACTATCCATGTATTGGAAGTATCCGACGACTAGAAGAATTCCAAAAGCTGCAAGCCGAATAGCTTCTTTCCCGGCGAACGAGCGTAAAAGCAGCAGTTTTTTCAATCCTAGTCTTTGCACAGGATATAATTTACGAATCACACCCGAGGGAGTCAATAGGATGTAGTTTTTAATTGTAAAATACCATAAAAATACCAATTTTAGTCAAATGGTAGACATACCTTAAAAAAGATAGTACATATTTAGTATGTGGAATGTTTTCCTGGAAAAAAGCGCAGTTAAAGCTCTGATTAAAGCACCTCGGGAAATCCAGGAGAAATTCGAGAAAGGGAAGGACATCGTTCAGCTTCAAGGACCCAAAGGTCTTTTTGAGATCAAAGGTTTTCGCGACCATGCCCTAAGGGGTGAATGGCAAGGAGCCAGAGCCAGTCGATTGAATGATCAATGGAGAGTCATTTATTACGTCGCCGCGAATGAAGTGAAAGTTTTTGTGATGGAGGTCACGCCGCATGATTACCGGAAAAAGGGTTAAGCAAATTCTGAAAAACGGAGATTTTGTTGCGGCGAAAACTCGAGTTTCGATGACTCCCGGGCAATCGTTGCGCATCATTCGGGAGCTTCAGGAGCTTTCACAAAATGAGTTGGCTGGTATTAGCGGACTTCCCCAATCCACGATCTCTGGTATGGAATCTGGAAGAATTAACATCGGAGTTGAACGAGCAAAAATTTTAGCTAAAGCGCTCCGAGTCCATCCTGCAGTGATCGTGTTTCCAGGATGGGAAGTCGGAAACGCTTCTTGAGCAAGCCTCTCTAGTTTTTATCGCTCAGGTTCTTGGACTCAACCTCAGTTTTTTGTGCCTTATCTAACAAAAATTTGATCACTTTCTCTTCAGTGATCATATAGGTCAGCCGCTGTTTTTGATCCGGCTGTCCGTAGTAGCCTTTGATTTTTTCGAGCTCAATTCCCGTTTGCTTTACATATTCGTTCATTTTTGCTTCGATATCTTCTTCAGTCCATTGCAGTTGATGTTGTTCAGCAATGGCGTCCACTAAGAAACTGGATTGAATGATTTCTGCAGCTGTATTTTGAAAATCCTGATCCCATTTCTGTGCATATTCTGTGAACTGCTCTTCGGTCATGCCCTGTTCACTCATACGTTTCTTGGTGTCGTTCTTCAGAGCTTCCATCTGTTCCTTCAAAAGGGAGTTCGGAACTTCAACCGGATTCACTTTAACTAGCGCTTTGAGAACGCGGTTTTTTAGATCCGATTGAATGCGCTGTTTTTCAGACTCTTCCAGGTCGGTGCGGATTTTTGCACGCAGCTCAAGAACTGTGGCAACATCGCCACCAAGGTCTTTTACGAATTCATCGTTCAGCTCTGGCAGCTGCTTAATTTTGATAGCCTTCAGATTCACTTCGAAATCCACTGGCTTTCCAGAAAGTTCGGCCGCCTGATATTGATCCGGAAATTTGAGGTTCAGAGTTTTCTTATCACCAATAGACATCCCGACAATTCCTTCTTCAAAACCCGTGATGAATTGGTTGGAGCCAAGCTCCAATTGGAAATCCTCACCAGCTCCTCGATCCAAAGGAGCACCATCAACAAAACCTTTAAAATCTAAAATTGCGAAATCACCATTGCGCGCGGCGCGGGCTTCGGGAAGTTCAATAAATTTAGATCTTGCAGAGAGAATGTTCTCGATCACTTTGTCGATCCGAGCGGGCTCAATTTCCATTTTTTCAACTTCAACGGCCAGACCTTCGTACTTGTTGAGCTTGATCTCAGGCTTGATTTCAAAAATTGCAGTAAATGAAAATTCTTTGGATTCATCTGGTGCATCAAATTCAAATTCCGGGTAATTGATGGGAGCCAACTTGTGCTCTTTCAGTGCATTGTAGTAGTGCTGCTGCACAAGGTCTTGCACAACGTCCTGCTGGACTCGGTCGTTATACATCGATCGAATGGTTTCAAGGGGAGCTTTCCCTTGGCGAAAACCCTTAATGTTCGCAGAGCGCTGGATTGTTTGGAAGACCCGAGTGAAACTCTGGGCAACTTTTTCCGCAGGAATTTGGATGTTCAGTTTTCTTTCCAAAGAGCTGACTTTTTCGACCGACGACTTCATTTAATTTCCTTTTGTGTTAGGCTGCGAGATACTAGGCCAAAAGAGCGGACTTTCGCAATAATTTGACGCATAAAACCATGCGTGTCAGAGATCCCCCTGAGAGACTGTGGCTTCCTATGGAAATCTTCTTTCTCAGCGGAAAAGGTGGCGTTGGCAAGTCGGTCGTGGCAGCAGCCATGGCTAAGAATCTTGCGGAGTCAGGCAAAAAGGTCCTTCTTATTGAGCTTGGCGAACAAAGCTACTTTCGGCACCTCTTTGAAATTAAAGAAGTTTTTCACCAACCAACGGTAGTTTCGGGCTGGTGTTCGGTCGCTCTTTGGTCGGGAAAAAGTTGTTTTCGAGACTACGCCAAACACCTTTTGAAGGTGGACTCCCTTTACCGTCTGATCTTTGAAAACCCTGTTGCGGCCTCCTTAGTCGACGCAGCCCCAGGTCTTTCCGAGCTTTCGATTCTTGGAAAAGTCACGAGTGGACCTCCCCGGAACGTGGGCCCAGTGCTTGATTTTGACGCTCTTGTTGTGGATTGCTATTCGTCTGGCCACTTTCTTGCCCTTATGAAAGCGCCTTTTGCCTTTGCCGAGATCATCTCAATGGGGCCAATGGGTGAACAAACGCGTGGAATTATCGAAGTTTTAAAGTCACCGAAGACCTCTTTTTTTATCGTGACCCAATCCGAGGAAATGATGGTTACAGAATCCATCGAACTCTATCGCAATCTTCAAACTGTTTTTGACTGCCAACCGCAGTTCATTCTTAACAAGGTGCTTGAGCGTCCCAAGGGTGCGCCGCCAGATGATCTTTTTGGACTAGAACTTTCGCGATTTTTCGATCGCCAAATAGGAGCCGAGGAGAGCCTTCGTAAAATTTCAAAGACTCAGTTGGCACCCTGGATCTTTAGCCAAAATCCTCGGGTCGTGGCGGAAGGATTGGCGCTGAGGAATTTGCGATGACCTTTTTTTTATCCACTGCGAAAGTATTAATCTGTATGGGAAGTGGGGGCGTCGGTAAGACGACAATCTCCACAGCAGTGGCTTATCTTGCGGCAGCGAAAGGCCGAAAAGTCTTGCTGCTGACGATTGATCCTTCACAAAGACTAAAAACAATTCTTGGCCTTAGTGAAGATGGTAGCGTCAAAACCATTCACGCCAAAGAAGGTGTGCAATTCGACGCTGGAGTTGTGAATCACGAAAAAGTATTTTCTGAATTTATATCGCGGGCACTCGACGCATCGCCGGAGCGCACAGAGAAATTACTGAAGAATAAGCTTTATCAACAGCTCGTGTCGCACCTGAGCGGCTCGCAAGAATTCACAGCGCTTCAGCGCTTGCATCAAGGAACTCAAAACGAAAAGTATGATCTAGTCATTCTAGACACTCCTCCGGCTCAGCATGCGATTGAATTTCTGCAGGCTCCGCAAAAGCTAAGCGCGCTTTTTCGCGAGGGAATTGCGAAGTGGTTTCGGAAGCAGGAAAATCCAGGCTTTCTAGCAAAGGTTGTTCACTTTGGAACGGTGAAAGCCCTCGGGGCAATCGAAGGCCTTACAGGCCGTCAATTTTTCCAAGAGCTGCGCGACTTTTTTGAAAATGTTTACGAATGGTCTGGGCGTTTAGAAGCAAGATTGATCGAAATTCAGAGGATGCTTGCGGGCCCACAAACGGTTTTTCTTTTGGTGACCAGTCATGATTTGGTGAAGCTGACCGAGGCCGAAGTTGTTGCCCGAGAACTTAAAAAAAGTGGGCATGATTTGAAGGCTGTGATTTTGAATCGCACCCAGCCACTATGGGTTGGTCAAAACGTAGATAAGGGGTGGCAAGAACTGCGCAGCAAGTTGGAAAGCTACTATGAAGAAAGGCAGTCGCAGTTTCAGCAATGGTTTGAACAGCATGAAATGACAAAGGGGGGCAGTCCCGCGAAGCGGAATTCTGGCAAAGTGCTACAAATCCCTGAGATGAGCAAGGATGTGGAAAGCCTTGATGATATCTATTTTTTCATTGAGTATTTGGCTCCACTCGCGGAGATTTCTGGAAATGACTAAAATTTCGCTCGGGGTGCTTTTTTCTATTTGCCTAGGCTGCTCTTCGGCGCCCAAGTCGGATCAGGTTCTCGTGGATAGGGGTAATCAAGTAACTGCGACCGAGGCTGGGGTTGATTCTGTGGCCGAGGCTGAGGCTGTAAAACTTCCGCCCGAAGAGAAAGCACTCTATAGCCAGGCAATTCAGCTGTCGGCAGAAAAAAAGCACATGGCCGCGCTGGAAAAGTGGGAGTCCTTCACAAAGCTTTATCCGAAGTCGCGCATTTTTCTAGCCGTTCAAATAAAAATGGCAGAAACCCAATATGACCTAAAAAATTGGAATCAAGGAAATGTGATACTTCAGCGGGTCATTCGCGCCACTTTAGGCAATGACCCGATTGCAGCAAGAGCCTTATTTCGAATTTCCTTTGGCTATGAAGCCGTCGAGAACGATATTCAGGCCCTCAATAGCTTGGTGGATGCAGAACGCTTGGCGCAGCATTTGGATGAAGAAACCCGCACGATCGAACTGCCTGCGAGGATCGGCTTAATCTATGCGCGACTCAATGAGCGTGACCGAGCCGAAACTTGGTTCAAAAAGGCGGACGAAGGAATTGCAAAGTTTCGTTATAAAAATACGGAGGCATCCAAGCTGGAGTACCCTCGAATTTTGTTTCAATTGGGCAAAGTTAATACGAGTACCCTCACGACTGAGAATTTCCAAATCGTGCTCGATACTCTCAGTCTCTCGCAGAAATATTCGATTCGAGCGATGGAATTTGAAGGGACCAGTCCTTGGGCTCATGAGGCCCGTAAGTCTTTGCAAACGAACTATACGGATCTTTGGACTTTTACCGAAAATCCAATAGTACCAAGGGGACTGGATGTGGAGGCAGCCCGTCGGCAAAAGCAAGATTTGGTGGGCCGCTGGATCAGTCTCATTCTTAATTTAGTCGATGCTGCCAAAACGGAACTGATACCAGGAAGTTTTTCAAATAAGACTTCCGAGGCTCCTCCCGAAAAATCAGAGCGGGCCCAATTCCTCGCTTTCCTTGAAGACCTGGAGCATCGGGGTAAGCTTCGTGCTTACTATGCCGAAGATCTGACCCCTTTGACCGAAGAATCCAAAGTTCAACAACAAGGTCAACAACAAGGTCAACAACAAGGTCAGAAAGTTAAGAAACCAGTTCCGGCTTTGCCGGTCCCAGCGACCGGGCCTTCAACAGAACCTTCAGCAGATCCTTCAACTTTGCCCGCACCAGCGCCAGTGCAGGCTTCACCCAATGGAGATCCCAACCTATGATCAAAGATCTCTTGCACCAAAACTATTGCAGTCGTTTGCCTCGACTTCGCGAATGGTACAAGGCTACAACGGAAAAGCTCAGTTTCCCTGTTTATTCGAGCTATGACATTCGTGACTCGGGTTTTAAAGTCAGCAATGTCGATGCAAATATTTATCCGGCAGGCTTTAATAATATTTGCCACCAAGATATGGATGCCGCCGTTGAAATCATGGACAATTATTTAAAGTCCCATTACGGGGCTGAAGTTCAAAGGGTGCTCTTGGTCACGGAGGAACACACCCAAAACCCCTATTATTGGGACAATGTCGCGGCAATTCGAGATTTAATCGAAAGATCAGGTCGCCAGATTTTTGTAGGAATGCCCTCTGCAATTCAGCCAATGGATTTGAAATCTGCAAGTGGAAAAACGGTTCATGTTGAGGCTGCTCGCCCACAAAACCAAGCGCTGATGAATTTCAAACCGCAGGTTATTATATCCAATAATGATTTTTCCAATCCTCATGAAGACTGGGCGGAGGCTTGGCAATCCCAAGCGCTTCCGATCAATCCTCCAAGGGAGCTGGGCTGGTATCAGCGTAAAAAGTCCACTTACTTTAAGCATTACAATCAATTGGTTTTAGAGTTTTCAGAAATTCTTGATCTGGATCCTTTCGCCCTCAATGTCATGACAGATCTGCACTCCTCTTTCGATCTGGACGACGAAAAAAGCATGGCAGAATTGTCGGCCAAAGTGGATGCGATGATTTCAAAAACTGCGATTGAATATAAGAAACGAGACATCGATGCTAAGCCCGTGGTTTTTGTAAAATCAAATGCCGGAACCTATGGTATGGGCGTCGTTCGCACGGAATCTGGTGAAGAGCTTCTTAACTGGAACTCAAAAGCTCGGAAAAAAATGAAAGCTTCAAAGGGTGGCAATCAGGTGACTGAGGTGATTGTCCAAGAAGGAATTCCTTCCCGGGTGGAATCCGACGGGGCGGTGGCTGAGCCAGTCATTTATATGATCGGCTGCGAACTTGCCGGAGGTTTTTTGCGCACTCACTCAGATAAAAGCGCGACGGATTCGCTCAACGCACCGGGTGCGGTTTACAAGAGATTGTGTGTTTCAGATCTCAATGTCGGTTTGGACCATAGCCCTTTAGAAAACGTCTACGGCTGGAGCGCCAAGCTGGGATTGATCGCCATTGGTCTAGAGGCCCAAGAAATGGGAATACCTTTTGTTAATTACATGAAAACTTCATGCAGCAGCCATAGCTGAAAGTCCGGACAGGACTCGTAAACTTGCCCGGTGCATTTGATACTTAAAGAGTGAATACTCATCGCCTTGGAATCCTAGCATTCTTTGTCTTTGTCGGACTCGGTGTCTGGACAGTGCACATGGCTCGGCCAACTCAGCAAAGCCACAGGGGCAATGCAAGCTCTCGAGACCCCGCCGCGATTCGTCCCAGCTTTGATTTTTCATTGATGGAAGGAACCAAACTTCTTGCCGCGACCAAAGAGCGATTGATTGCCGGAGCCCGCGTTCTGAAGAAAAAAGGACAGATCGGGTTGGAGCTGGGTCACTTTGTTCTCAGAGGCAAGTCGGGGCAAAAAATTTTTGGCTGCGAAGAATACACCCATGTCCAATTGGTCTTTGAGGGTGATGGCACAATCATCGATGGCAAAAAACCATCCCTGAGCATTGAAAGTCCCTGCAGTATTTCTAAAAGTGACATCAACCGTATCGAGCCTATTTGGATCCCTGTTTTGAAGATTTTGGCCTCAGAGCTATCCGAACAAAGCTTTCAGTTGGAAGAAAATGAAACTCACTATCAGTTCACAGACGTTTATGATCAGTGGCCAACGCAGTGGCTGCTCAAAGAGGTTCGAATGATCAAAGCAGGTGCTGCAGAGCTCCGGCTTTCTCAAGAAGAAATCTATCAGTTCTCGGAAGAGGGGCATCTGATCGATTTCTCCCTCATCCGATAATTCCGTATTAATTTATAGAAAACTAATCTTCGAAAGATTTCGCTAGCTCAACAAAGGTGCGAACGATTGCTCCGCTGGCGCCCTTGGCGTTGCAGTAAGACAAACGATTGCCCACAGCCCAAGCGGTTCCTGCGATATCAAAGTGTGCCCACGGAATTCCTTTTTCAACAAATTGTTCCAAGAAAGCCGCAGCAGTGGAGGAACCTGCGCCCTTGAAATTCGATATGTTGTTAAGGTCTGCGAAATTGCCTTTCATATCTTCCAAGTGAAAGTCAGTGAGTGGCATTCTCCAAACCCATTCGCCGCTGTCTGCGCCGGCCACAGTAATTTTTTTAGCGAGCGCTTCGTCCCGAGTGAAATAGCCAGTGTGAGTATTGCCAAGGGCTACCACTATTGCGCCCGTCAACGTCGCTGCGTCCACCATCATGCGGGGCTTTAGCTCTGAGCCATAAGACAAAGCATCAGCAAGAATGAGGCGACCTTCGGCATCCGTGTTATTCACCTCGAATGTTTTTCCATTGCGAGCCGTGTGGACATCACCTGGTTTGGTGGCTTTGCCACTGGGCATGTTTTCGGAAGCTGGAATCAAGGCCACCGCATTCAATTTCAGCTTCAGCCGAGCAATCGCGAGAATGGCACCAATCACATTGGCGCCTCCGCACATGTCATATTTCATTTCTTCCATGGACGCGCCCGGTTTTATGCTGATTCCACCAGAATCGAAAGTGAGTCCTTTACCAACAAAGACGATGGGGGCCGAGTCTTTCTTTTTGGAGCCATGATATTCCATAATGATAAAGCGAGGCTCTTCTTCGGAGCCTTGAGAGACTCCGAGCAGTCCACCCATACGTTCTTTTTTTAATCGCTCGGGACCCCATGCGGTGAATTTAATCCCAGTGCCTTTGGCAGCTTTCTCGGCTGTATCGGCAAGAATCGTGGGAGTCATAAAGTTGCCGGGCAAATCACCCAAGCGCTTTGAGAAATTCACGCACTGAGAAAGCAGCCGTGCTTCTTCGAGGGCGGCCTTATTTTTCTGGTTCAAGGAAGCCACTAAAATCGTCACTGTTTTGGGACCCAGATCCTCTTTTTTAGAGTCTTCAGTCTTCGTGGGTTTCGATTTCAATTCTTTGAATTGGTAAGATCCCAAAAGGAGCCCTTCAGCTAAACCGCGTAAAAAATCTTCTTTAGCGCCCCAAGGACACTGGCTGACTGAGGCAACGAATCGAGTCTGTTTTGAATCAAGAATCAATTTTGCGAGGCTGCCGCCCACCTGCCGTAGATTCTCATGATCGGGGTTGGCACCAACTCCTGCGACAACAAGGTGGCGAAAGCCCGAAACTTTGGCTTCCCGAAAGAGGACGACTTCCTTCAGCTTTCCTGTAATAGACTTCTCATCAATTGCCGTCTGAAGGAAGGCTTGCACTTCTGGAGAGTGATGAACGCTCAACTTCGCAGCCTCAGACCCAGATTTTTTTTGAGCAGCCAATTGAGTGCAAAACACGATCAAGGTTTCATTCCTCAGATTCCGACCTTCATCTGAGGCAACTTTTTCTTTAGCCGGTCTTTTAGCAAAAGATTCTGTTCCTAGGGCAAGATCCAGAGTGTCTTGAAATGAGGTTTCAGTTGCTGATTTTACCTTAGGCTGAGATGCTGTTTTTACTGGTGCTGAAGTGTGAACGATTGGACTGGACGAGCTCATTTGATCTCCATTTTTTTGTACTCTTTTGGAACATTTTTCCTAACATGAAGAGTCGAGATGTCGAAACCATTTTCAGGCTCCGATGAATAATTTTGATACGCGCTGTGCTTTTTTTGAACAGGGCAAAGGCAGGACCCGTTTTTCTCGACCTTATTTTCTCGATTTAGGGATTAAGGTCCTTCGGCAAATGACCGATAGATTTCTGGTCAGTAAAAACTTAGCATCGCAGATTCTGCGAACAACATTTGAGGAGACACCGTGGCACTCATACCATACGTGATCGAACAGACAGCAAGGGGCGAAAGAAGCTACGACATCTATTCACGGCTTCTGAAAGACCGCATCGTTTTCATGGGTTCCGCTGTTACGGATGAAGTTGCTAACAGTATTATCGCACAATTTTTGTTTCTCGAGGTAGACAACCCCGAGAAAGATATCCATCTTTACATCAACTCGCCGGGCGGTAGTGTCACTGCAGGTATGGCTATTTACGACATGATGCAGTTCGTAAAGTGCGATGTGGCGACCTATTGCATTGGAATGGCAGCCAGTATGGGTTCCCTCCTGCTCACGGCCGGGACCACTGGCAAGCGATATGCACTGCCTAACAGCAGAATTATGATTCATCAGCCCCTCATTTCAGGTGGCGGTTTGTCTGGTCAAGTAACTGATATCGAGATTCATACCAAGGAATTGATGAAAACGAAGAAACGACTCACTGAAATCTATGAAAGACACACTGGACGCGACTATCAGTCTTTGGCGAATTCAATGGAACGGGATTACTATATGAGTGCGGCCGAAGCTAAAGACTTCGGTTTACTAGATACGGTTGTTGAATTTAGAAAACTAAAAGGAACCATCAAATGAGTAGAGAAACGAATGCGAGTAGCTCCCTCAGATGCAACTTCTGCGGAAAAAACCAAAAAGAAGTTAAAAAGCTGATTGCTGGTCCAGGTGTTTACATCTGTGACGAGTGCATCGAACTTTGCAACGACATCATCGATGAGGAAAAGGACCGCGAAACACAAGTTCGGGGTGGGGCTTTCAAAGTTCCTAAGCCAATCGACATCAAATCTTTCTTGGATGATTTTGTTATTGGTCAGACCGTAGCAAAGAAGACTCTCGCTGTAGCAGTGCACAATCACTACAAGCGAATCAATGCGGCACAGGGCTCTAAGAAAAATCAGGAAGTGGAGCTTCAAAAATCCAACATCCTCCTGATCGGTCCGACGGGTTCTGGCAAAACTTTGCTAGCACAAACCATTGCGAAAATATTGAACGTGCCTTTTGCTATGGCAGACGCCACCACGCTCACAGAAGCTGGCTACGTGGGTGAGGATGTGGAAAACGTCGTACTCAATTTGCTTCAGGCAGCGGACTGGGACATCGAAAAAGCTCAGCGTGGGGTCATCTACGTCGACGAAATCGATAAAATTTCCCGTAAATCTGAAAATCCTTCCATCACCCGAGACGTTTCGGGTGAAGGTGTACAGCAGGCACTATTGAAAATTCTTGAAGGAACCGTTGCGAATTTGCCACCTAAAGGCGGTCGTAAACATCCTCAACAAGAATTTATCCAAGTGGATACGAGTAACATCTTGTTCATTTGTGGTGGTGCATTTGTTGGACTGGATAAAGTGATCGAAGGCAGAACTTCAAACCGAACTATGGGTATTGCAGCAGATATTAAGACGCAGGCTGAGAAAGACGGCGGGGAAAATATCCTCCACAAAGTGGAGCCAGACGATTTGGTGAAGTTCGGTTTAATTCCAGAATTCATCGGTCGACTTCCTGTGGTCGCGGTATTGGATCCTTTGGACGAAAGAGCTTTGATCGACATCTTGGTGACTCCAAAAAATGCAATCACCAAACAGTTTCAAAAACTTTTTTCACTCGAGGGAGTCCAGTTGCGCTTCACGGAGGCAGCTTTGAAAGCTGTCGCTGAACAAGCGCTGAGGCGTAAGACCGGAGCCCGTGGATTGAGGAGCGTCATTGAAACTGCGATGTTAGAAATCATGTATGAAATTCCTTCCAAGTCTAATGTTAAAGAAGTTATCATTGATGATAAGGTGATTAGTGAGGGGCAAAGACCCGCACTAGTCTTCAAGACTGAAGAAGAAATGCAGGCTGAGGAAAGTGCCAAGAAAAATTCAGCCGAAAGCGCTTAGCTCTTTCGGCCGAACTTAGGCTAACCCGAGAGCCCGCCCAGTACGTCTTCAGTGTAACGTCTAACTGGAGGGCTCTAATGGCAGCAAACAGCACCCGTGATCTTCCGCTTCTTCCGCTCAGAGACCTCATCATTTTCCCGCATATGATGATGCCGCTTTTCGTGGGCCGTGAAAAAAGTATCAACGCCCTCGAAGATGCTATGAGCAAACAAACCGACATCGTTTTGGCCGCGCAAAAAGACGCCAAAACCAATAGCCCCGAGCCCAAAGATATTTTCTCTGTTGGAACCGTCGGGACGATCATCCAGCTTCTTCGTTTGCCTGACGGCACCGTAAAGGTTTTGGTTGAAGGCAAGCGCCGAGTGCGGATCAAAGGTTTTGTTCCAAACGATCAATTTTTTATGGTCCAGGCCGAAGACATTCCCGATGAATTGGAAAGCCAAGTGGAAATCCAGGCTTTGGTCCGGTCGGTGAAAACCACTTTTGAAACTTATGTAAAATTGAATAAGCGAATCCCACCTGAAATCTTGATGCGAGTTTCTTCGATCGAAAGTCCGGGGGAGCTTGGTGATATCATCGTTGCTCAGTTGAATTTAAAACTCGAAGAAAAACAAAAAGTTCTAGAGATTTTCGAAGCGGGCAAGCGCCTTGAGCATCTTTTAAATTTGATGACCGGTGAAATTGAAATTCTTGAGGTCGAGAAAAAAATCCGTTCTCGCGTGAAAAAGCAGATGGAACGATCTCAAAAAGAATACTATCTGAACGAGCAAATGCAGGCCATCCAGAAGGAACTTGGCGAAAAAGACGACTATCAACAAGAGCTTCAGGACCTTGAAGAAAAAGCGGCTAAGAAGAAGATGAGCCAAGAAGCCAAAGACAAACTCAAGAAAGAAATAAAAAAGCTCAAGATGATGTCGCCAATGTCTGCGGAAGCAACTGTTGTGCGAAATTACATCGACTGGGTGCTTTCTTTGCCTTGGTATGAATACGCTGAAGAAAAACATGATATCTCCTTTGCTGAAGACGTTTTGAACGAAGACCACTGGGGTCTTGAGAAAGTGAAAGAACGGGTTCTGGAATATTTGGCAGTTCTCAGTATGTCTCGGGAACTGAAGGGGCCGATTTTGTGCCTCGCGGGACCTCCCGGGGTTGGTAAAACTTCATTGGCACGTTCTGTGGCTCGATCCCTCAACCGTCCTTTCGCGCGGATCTCATTGGGTGGAGTTCGGGATGAGGCAGAAATTCGCGGTCATCGTAAAACCTACGTGGGAGCGATGCCTGGTAAAATTCTTCAGGCTCTGCGCAAAGTCGATAAAGGTAATCCTGTTTTGCTGCTGGACGAAATCGACAAAATGGCCTCAGACTTTCGCGGCGATCCTTCTTCTGCCATGTTGGAAGTTTTAGATCCAGAGCAGAATGCGAACTTTCAAGATCACTATTTGGAACTTGAATATGATTTATCCAAAGTGATGTTCATTGCGACGGCAAATTCCCTGCACTCCATTCCCCGTCCTTTGCTCGATCGTATGGAAGTGATCTCTATCGAAGGCTATACCGAAAACGAAAAGTACAATATTGGACGCCAGTATTTGGTTTCCAAGCAGGTCGAAGCCCATGGTTTGAAGGACCGAAAAGTCACCTTTCAAGAGTCGACGCTTAAGAACTTAATTCGTTATTATACGCGTGAAGCTGGGGTTCGAAGTTTGGAGCGACAGATTGCTAATGTCTGCCGAAAATTAGCTCGTGAAATCGTTAAAGAAGAAGCCATCGCAGATATGAAGCCAAAAGCGAAAGCTGCGATTAAAAAGAAGCCACATCTCGTGACTCCAAAAAAGCTTGTCGAATTGCTAGGACCTGAAAAATATAAATATGGCAAAGTCGAAGAGCAAAACGAAATTGGACTCACAAATGGGATGGCTTGGACTGAAGTGGGCGGAGACCTTCTTGCGGTTGAAGCGGCTGTTGTTCCTGGAAAAGGAAAATTCACCGTTACGGGCCAGCTGGGCGATGTGATGAAGGAATCCTGCTCAGCAGCGATGAGCTACGTTCGATCACGAGGTCCTTTGTTCGCACTGGATAAAGAATATTTCCAAAACATTGATATTCATATCCATCTTCCCGAGGGGGCGACTCCAAAAGATGGTCCTTCTGCAGGGATTGCGCTGACGACAAGTATTGTGTCAACGATCCTAAAGATTCCAGTGCGCCGAACTGTTGCGATGACTGGCGAAGTCAGCCTTCGTGGTAAGGTTTTGGCGATTGGTGGACTGAAGGAAAAGGTGATGGCGGCCCATCGGGGTGGTATAAAAATTATCATCTGTCCTAAGGAAAACGAGAAAGATCTTAAAGACATACCTAAGGAAGTCTTAAAAGATCTGAAGATTATTTTGGTGGATCACGTGGATCAAGTTCTCGTGCACGCGCTGGAAATCAAAAATCCTAAGGAGCTCTTTAAGGTTCAAAGCCAAAGAGCCATGGGTCTTAAGGCAAATTACACTGGTCACAGTTACCAAACACATTGAGGATTTTATTGAAACTCCCTGCCCAAAAATAGGGCGGGGAGTTATTTCCCCTTTTGCACACAGAATCCTGTGAATACCTTGACTGCCATGTCACATTTTGTAAGAAATTAGGGCCTTAAAACTAAGGAAGTAAATGGCCCACACTAGCCAATTGAGCCAGCAGCTCTTTGAACTTGGAAAGCTTTACTGCGATCGCGGTGACTTTCTATTGGCTATTGAGCGTCTTCGGGAAGCAGCTGAAATTTTCAGGACCGATGGGCAGCTGACGCAGTTCCTTAAATGTCAGAATCTTCTCCTTCGCTTGTATGCGGAAACAGAAAAGTCCGCGGCGATTCAAGACACCAAAGAACTTTTGCAAGATCTCGCACTTAAAGATGGTGTCGAACTCGGCGCTAAAACTTATTACACTTTAGCTCTTTGTTCTTCTTATCGTGGGCAGACGGAAGCGGCCTTAGAATATTTGCAGAAATCCATCGCGATAGCGCTGGCGAAAGACGACAAAGAAGACCTTTGCTATGCGATTGCCGGCACAGCGAACGCCTATGCACGAATGGGTAATTTTCAAGATGCTCTTCGTGAAATCTACAATTTAAAAGTGTTCTTTGAAGTGCTGGATGTTCCCGAAGTTAAAACTTCGACACTTATTTTGAATGGGCATATTCTTAGAGAATTGAAACGCTACGATCAGGCGATTGAAGTTTTATGGTCTGGTTTTGAGTTAGTAAAATCACAAAAAATGCTGATGAGTTATATCTACCTCATCTACAATTTGGCGCAGACCTATTACCAGATGGGTGATCGTGATTTGGCTAAGGTCTATTTTAATCTTCTTCGCCGCACAATTGATCCCGTAAATATGATTCGTTTGTCCAAGCTGGTGGAAAAGGACATTCTGAATTTAGGCCTCGATGGCAAAAATTCGGGCTTGTCCATCGTTTAGTTGAAATTCGCCGGAAGAGTGGCGGTCTTATTCAAGCAACTTCCTCTGCGGATCCATCGCTGTCAATTTGATTTTTTTCTGTCAATGCTCGAAGTCGCACCCATAA
>Ga0247843_1000926_pt1 | contig 65027 bp, 46 predicted proteins | sample LaCruzMarch2017__FD_192420 | JGI IMG/M metagenome (GOLD analysis project Ga0247843, IMG submission 192420) | Freshwater microbial communities from meromictic Lake La Cruz, Castile-La Mancha, Spain - LaCruzMarch2017_8m | ecosystem: Environmental > Aquatic > Freshwater > Lake | place: Spain...
CGCCTCCGCCGCCTTGACCCGCCGTTCCATTATTACCATATGAAGGAGTATAATATGCACCATAAACCGCAGCTACTGCCGTTGTTGCGTTTGCACCATTTATTACAGTTCCAGCATTTCCACTTGCAGCACCACTTCCATTACAGCTTTGACCAGTGCCATTACTCATATCGTTGCCCCCACCAAATCCACCATTTCCTCCATTATTTTGACCAGCACCTCCAGCCGCATTATCGCCTGCACCATCATCGCCGCCACGTCCAGTTGTACCAGCAGCTGCACCTCCTCCGCCAAGCCCTCCATTAGCTGTACCATCATCTCCACTATTATTTACACCACCACTTCCAGCTGTTGGATTTCCTGCGCCGCCACCACCACCACCGCCAGCACCTTGATTATCACAATTTCCGCTACTGCAATCCGAACCGCCGCCGCCACCACCACCACCTTCTCCGCCGCCGCCGCCGCCGCCGCCCGAAGTAGCTGAACCACCAATAGCTGTTGCGTTTGCGCCTCCTGCACCACCCGTTCCCCCATTACCTCCGTTTCCAGGGGCATCATTATCATCACCTCCCCAAGTTCCAGCACTACCGTTTGAGCCACTTGAGCCACTACTGCCATTTTGTCCCGCTATTCCGTTTGTTGCATTCCCGCTATTTATATTACATCTCACGATATTGTATCCTGCAGACCCATTTATATATACTGCATAATTTGATTTCCCATTTCCAGAGGCCGTCTGTCCACTTACATTTGTTGTATTAATATTTAAATCTAACAAGGTCCAGTTATTTGTGGAGTTCGATTTTATACCTACGACATGAGCAACATCATTATTAATAGTTTCTGTCCCAGAAAAATTAATTGTAGTATTTAAACTGCTGTTTTTAGTCCAAATACCAGCTGCATTTGACCATCTGCCATCAATTACGACGTTGCTTGGGATATTTATAATGTTTGTTTCATTATATGTTCCACCAGTCATTCGAATATTAGTCCTTGTACCACCCACTAAAAGTATTGCTCTATTAAGGCTCAAGACTGGAGATGTTGGATAGCCTAAATTAACATCGCTGCCTGCAACGGCATCAACATATATCATATCGCAAGAAGGAGCGTTAACGTTAGTAACACATGTGGCAATAGCATCTGCGGCTCCACAAGCATCTCCATAAGTTAAATTGATGGTGTAGGCTCCTGAGTTCGAAAAAGTAATATTGGTACAACTATTTGTTGGTGCAGAAATGGTCACACCAGCTGAAGGAATCACAGACCAACCAAATGAAGTGTTATTAACACTTGCATTAGCATTAGGCTGAGCGGTAGTGCAAAAAGAATATGGAACGCCTGGAACAATAGATGTGCCACATGCTCCGCTTACTATTGGAGAAGCAAAAGCATGATACGTCACTCTGACGCAATTTGAAATAATGGTTTGAGTAGAAAAGTTAGCTGTACAATTAGAAGTTATTAAACAACGGTACAGGCGAGTGCCTGCTGTTTGAGGAGGAACATAAGTTGCTGAAGTTGCTCCAGCAATATCTGTCCAACCACTTGCAAAGGCACAATCTGTATTAGTACTTACTTGCCATTGGTAAAAACGACCTAGCGACCAACCGTTGTATGAATTTACCGAAACAGATAGAGTTGTTGATGAACCTAAACATAATGTTCTGTCATAAGGAGTAGGTTGTGTTACAATGGTTGGAGCAGAAGCAAATGACCAATTAATAATGAGTTGATTTATTCCATATCCTGCGCCATTATTATCAGAGCAACGATTATACATAGATAAAAAATTACTGCTGGTGAAGCCTCCAGTGTATGTATTATTTTGACAGGGAGGTAATGCCCAAAAATTGATATCACCAATACGCAAACGTCCACAACGTGTATCATCACTATTAAATGTAGGGAAACCGCAAGTATTGGCCGAACAATTGCTACCACAGGCATCGTCCTCCCAACTTTCCATATCCACATTAATTTGGTTGATAGGTTGAGCTACAATATTTGCGGCGTTTATAATTCCAGGGTTCCAAGTAGAACAATTTACAGCATCCGCACCATAAGTATCGGTGCATCCACCATAAATACCTGGACCTGATGTAATACCATTAAAATTAGCATTATCATAGCCAATCCAAACCTTATAACGTGGGTCTGGCTCACTAAAGCCTCCATCATTTCCACAATCATGATTGTGTCTGAAACCATTAATTTGTACACTCGCATTAATATTGACTTGCGCCAAAACAAAGGAAGAAGAAAGGATGAGTATAAAATATATGTATAAATGTTTCATTGGATATTGCAGAGCAATTGCGCTTGCAAATAAATAACATCTATGTAATATTAATATTCGTTAATTATTATCTTTTATTAATGAAATGTAAACTTTACAACAAAAAAGTGACTAATAGTTAATGAATTGTAAATAAAAAATATCTGTTTGGTAACAATTATTCTTTTTAAATATCAAATTAACTTTCCCGAAATATAAATGACCCAGTCCATTAAAAAAGGCATTTTGTAATACAGATTGGTAATGATAGTTTTAAAATAATAATTTCTGAAATATTTTTTGTGAATGTCTTTATCATAGCCTTTCATAAATTCAGCAGAAAAATTATTTTCTTTAAAACATTTTTTTACTTGCCAAGCGGCATAACGTCCTGAGGACATCGCTGGAGCAATTCCTTCACCAGTTGCAGGTTCTACAAGCCCTGCGGCATCTCCACATAATAATATCCGATTTCCAGAAATTGGCAATTTGCCATCAAAGTAACCAATAGGAATGGACCAACCTTTTTCTTCGCCCACTAATTCAGCTTCTGCAAAACGCTCTTTAAATTGCGGTGCTTCGTTCATCAGGTAATGAAATTCCTTACGCATATTAATGTGGTGCTTGGCTAGCATTTTTTTATTAGCAGCAACACCCACATTAGTTAAACCATTAGTAGAAGGAAAAATCCAAAAGTATCCTTTTGGAATGTTTGGTAAAAAATGAATTTCTAAACAATCTTGTTCTACTCCTTTTACGTTTTTGTAATAGGAACGAATACCAGGATAGGTTTCAACTAATGCTTCACGTGTATTTGTTAAGGCAGTCTGAACGATAGAGTGGGCGCCATCACAACCAACTACTATCTTCGCTTTCATTTGTGATCCATCTTGTGTAGTCACTATAACGCTATCAGATCGAACTTCTATTTTTTGTGCGGTGGTATTTTCGAAAATGGTTGTTTTGGTTTCTTCTTTTACCATCTGCAATAAAAAATTGTCAAACACCGTGCGTGGCAGACTAGAGAAAAATCCTTTTAAGCGAATTTCTACTAAGTGTTTTTTGGGAGATATAAATTTAGCGCGTTTAATAATAGTGCCTTGATTGATGGCGAATAATTTGGCGCCAAATTTTGTAGAGATGGTATTTAAAATTTTATAAGCATAACCACCATAAGCATCTCCGCAAATTTTTTCTCTCGGAAAAGATTGTTTGTCCAGTAGAGCAACATTCAACCCTGCATCAAACAAGCCCAAAGCACAAGTACTTCCTGCTGGTCCTGCTCCGCATATGATGACGTCGAATTGTTGCATTTGCAAATAAAGATAATTTTTTAACCAATTGGAATAGGAAAAATTAAAAACAAAAAAGACTGTCCCCTAGCTAGTGGACAGTCTTTAAGTGGGTAAATGAAGGGGCTCGAACCCTCGACCCTCGGTACCACAAACCGATGCTCTAACCAACTGAGCTACATCTACCATTTGGGGCAACAAATGTAATAAAATATTTTATTACACGAAAAAAATTGATTGAAAAAAGTGCTTTTCTAGCGATTCGTTACCCTGAACTTGTTTCAGGGTCTCCCATGAGATGCTAATCCGCCAGCTGGCGGACAGCATGACCTTACCTCATAGCCTCTTTCCTATAATTCACCATATAGTGCAAACCCACAGATTCCTTGCGGCGCATGGCATGCTTAATAATCAAATAGCCAATACAAATTAAATTGCGCAATTCTCCCAATTTTTGAGTAACGGTTGTTTGTTCATAAAGCGCTTCATTTTCCTTATATAAAATTTCCAAACGGTCAAAGGCGCGTTTTAAGCGCAGCTCGGAGCGAACAATCCCCACATAATTACTCATAATTTGCTGCACTTCGCGCTGTGATTGAGTAATTAATACCATTTCCTCAGCGTGCTCAGTTCCTTCGGCATCCCAATTAGGAATGTTTTCGGCAAATGAAATACTTGGTAAATTTTCGGAAGTTAAATTAGCTGCTCGGTGTGCAAATACAACCGCCTCTAATAATGAGTTACTTGCTAAACGGTTAGCACCGTGAAGACCAGTGCAAGCGCATTCGCCCACGGCAAATAAATTACCAATGGTAGATTGTCCATTATTATCAACCAAAATACCGCCACATAAATAATGCATAGCAGGCACCACGGGAATTAAATTTACAAAAGGGTCAATATCCAAATCCATACATTTATTGTAAATGTTGGGGAAATGCTCAATGAATGCTTTTCTATCTAAATGACGACAATCTAAATACACAAAATCTTCGCCTCGTGTTTTTAATTCATTATCAATAGCTCGGGCTACAATATCACGAGGCGCGAGAGATAGACGCTCATCGTATTTATGCATAAACTCTTTGCCATCAATTGTTTTTAAAACAGCTCCAAATCCTCTGATTGCTTCTGTAATTAAAAAGCTAGGATGTTCTCCAGGATTATATAAAGAGGTTGGATGAAACTGAACAAATTCCATATCTTTAACTAAACCCTTGGCTCTATATACCATGGCAATACCATCGCCAGTAGCAATAGTTGGGTTGGTGGTAGTAGCATATACATGGCCTGCACCACCAGTTGCCATTAAGGTAATTTTAGAAAGAACCGTTTCTATTTTTTGTGTTTTGGTATTTAAAATATAGGCACCAAAACATTTAATGTCTTTTGAATGTGAAGTAACGACTTCTCCTAAATGATGTTGTGTAATCACATCAATAGCAAAGTGATGATCTAATACCGTAATGTTTTTGTGCTTACGAATTTGTGCTATTAAAGCACGTTCAATTTCATAGCCAGTGATATCTTTATAATGTAAAATACGGTGTTCAGAATGTCCGCCTTCTTTAGCTAAATCGTAAGCACCTTCTTTATTTTTATCAAAATTAGCCCCTAGTTCAATTAATTCACGTACTCGCTCCGTGCCTTCTGTCACTACTACTCTCACAGCTTCTTCGTCACATAATCCTGCACCAGCAATTAAGGTGTCTTGTATATGTTTTTCAATAGTATCTTTATCATGCCAAACTGCAGCAATTCCGCCTTGAGCATATTTGGTGTTAGATTCGTCTTCATTGCTTTTAGTCACAATAAAAACAGAATTATTTTCTGCAACTTTAAGCGCATAACTCAAACCAGCAATACCGCTACCAATAATTAAAACATCTACTTTTTGTTGCATGATTTATTTTTTAAGTAAGCGGGCCACATATTTCCCAACAATATCAAACTCTAGGTTAACAACATCATTTACTTTTAAATGTTTAAAAACGGTGTTTTCAAATGTATATGGAATAATGCAAACGGAGAACGCATCGTCTTTGGAATGAACTACCGTTAGGCTTGTACCATTAATGGTTATACTTCCTTTTTCTACCGTTACATTTCCTAATTTATTATTGTATTCAATAGTGTAAGTCCAGCTACCATTATTGTCAATAATAGATGTTACAATACCTGTTTGGTCAACATGTCCTTGAACAATATGTCCATCAAATCGTCCGTTAGCAGGCATGCAACGTTCTAGGTTTACATAATCACCCACTTTTAAATTCCCTAAATTGGTTTTTTGTAGAGTTTCGTCAATAGCAGTTACGGTATATTGATGTCCGTTAATTTTTACAACAGTTAAGCACACGCCGTTGTGCGCTACGCTTTGATCTATTTTTAGTTCGTGAGTAAAAGCACAGCTAAACGTAAAATGCACATTACTGTTTTCTTTTTCAATGGCTTCTACTTTCGAAAGCCCTTCTATAATTCCTGTAAACATGATACAAATATACTAAATTAGAAAAACGCTCTTACCTGAGCTCCACCAATATTTATGATTTTACTGTTAGGCGATTTTCGTCCGTTATAATTAATACTGATTTGTATGTTGTTGGTTAAGTTACGTTGATAGCTTAATTCCCAAGTATAATTATACCCTTTTTTTAATGCGTTTAGCATTTCATAAGCAACAGGTGTGTTTTCAAGAGCATTATATGATATGTTAATGAAATCTGCTTTACCTGTTATACTACCTTTTTCTACTTGATTAAATTTAAATTCTAAACCAAAATCATTTAGTTCTGCTTTTTCTGCGATATCTATTGTCATCGCTTCAGTTCTATTAATGATGTTTTGTTTTTTATTATGCTTGTATAACACACTAATTCTAAAAGCAGTATTGGGTTGATAGCTTAATTTTTGTTCTAAATCGTATGATTCAATTTTATAATTTCTAGTAGTTAAAAATTCTGATTCCACAGATTTTATTCCGTAAATATTAGTACTGTTTAAACCCCATGCTCTAGTTACATTCCATCTCCAACGCCATTCGTGTGTGGTGTTTTGTCTTATCTCGAAACCATTCGTTAATAGCTGTTTGCTAATATTACTTTGATACGTATAATCTGTTCCAAACACAGCGGCGCTTTGATTAAAAAACAGACTTTGTCGGAGAGAATAATTTAGTGCTGTAATTAAAGCTTTGTTCACAGAGTCTGCTAAGCTAATTTCAAAGGGATTAAATGTAAATAATTTTCCGTTGTCACTTGATTTTTTATCAATTCGATAAACCGATTGAGTGGCAAAACGACTAATAAATTTTAAAGCTCTACTTGAGCTATCTTTTAAAAAAACGGAAGGACGAAGATTCATCGAAAAACTAAATTGATCGTGCAATACCTTTACATACTGACTTGTAGGTGTATATACTTTGATATAAAGTGCTTGATCGGAAAACTGTGCTATCTCAAATTCATTTAATTCGGCAATGCCATTATCATTATAATCTTTCCAGGCATAAGTTCCTTGTCCAGCTGCCACTAGTAAATAGTAGTATTCTTTTTTGTTTTCTAAACCATACCCAGTTTCATAAAACATACTGGAGGTAATAAACCCTTTTATTAATCGGGGAGAATATTCTATCCGACTTAACAACGTATTATCTGGCTTAATAGTCATCGAATCTCTTTTTAATTTTAATTCACGATAAGTAAACACCATTGAAAAAGGGTGATTACGGATACTATTGATATTAGCTGAAAAACCTACGTTTTGTGCATAGGTTGAATCTTTTAAAAAGGAGTTGTATGCTTGTTTATCTCTTCGTTCTCTGTAAAAAACTTTATACAAATTACCGCTCGTATCTTTATTGGTGATGTTTCCTTCCCATTCCCAAAATTGATAACTACGAGGCAATAAACTATCTGAGGTATTTTTTCTGAATTTATTCTGTTCAAACTCATCCAAAAAATTTACTCTCAATTTCCAAAACGATTGTGAGAAAGAGGCTTTGTGTCTGTAAAAATTACTGAGTTGAGAGTTATAGTTACTAGTTAAGTAAGAACCATTATAAGTAATACTACTTGTTTTAGTATTATAAAAACTTTGTATGCTATGTTTTAACCCATCATAAAAAACACCCTCTTTAAAAAAGTTAACACCATACAATAATCTTAATTTATTATTTTTTTGAATTCCTACCTGCGCAAAACCAACATGTTGATCGGTGTTAATGGGCGCATTAATAGGTCGGTTCCAATCACGTTCAAACTCAATAGCTCTGTAACGTTCAATAGGATTAAAATTTTGTTGAACGTATTCATAGCCTAAATTATAAACTGCATTTAAAGATTGTTTACTTAAAGTATCATTTTTTATAACGCTTTGGTTATTACTGTTTACCCTCACGCCATATCCATCATCATTTTGAGAATTAAATTTACTAAAGGTGTTAATATCGTTTTTGGTATACACACCTTCTATATCTAAATTATGATGTTTATTAAATTCATAATTAGCGCCAGCCGTAAACATTTGTTTTTTCTTAGGAGTCACTAATGGAATAACTGGCTCGTAATTCCCTTGTAACACGCCACCTACAGGAGCCACCCATTTATATACTTTTCCGTTTGCTGTGGTTGAAACTTGAATGTAGTAACCGTTGTTTTCGCCCACATAACTATATTTCACAGTATATTTTGCACTGTCAGGATTAGTAGAGTAAACAAAAATCCCAGGATAGATAAGTGCAGAAACAACGGTATCTTTTTTCCAATAAAAGACGTCAGTTGTATTAAATGTGGCTAAGGTAGCCCCACTTGTTACTGCCTTGCTTAACGTATCACCAATGTTAAACATGGTAAGCTTTTGTTCTTCTGTTAAAGTTTGTTGCAAGGTTTTGTTTTTATTATCCTGTTCTCCGAAAAAATTAAGTCGCACTTTTAATTTCTTGGCTTCTATTTCTTCGCTAAAAAAATAAAGCGAACGTGCATAATTTCTTTCGGCGTATTGAAACTCTGCTATGATACGTTTGTCTTTTGTGATAATTTGTTTAGCTGTAAAGGTTAATTCGGAAGTATTATAATCAATGATATAATCGTTTTCTTGGCCTCGTTGCATGAGCTTCCCATCCACATAAATTCTTTCAGTACCTGATAATACAATAATAAACTGTTCATTGTCTGCCCCACGCAATCGATAAGGCCCTTGATTATTTTCGGTTCCTTGAATCACATTTCTTGCAAACTTTCCTTTACTAACCGCCCCGCTTACTTGAGTTTTAAAAACCACTTGCTGCTTGTTAATAGTATCATAATAGTTGTTAGAAAAATAGGCGCCTTGCGAACGTTTATAAAAATTCATGAAATAACTATTCGGTCGTTGTAACTGAAAATCTCCCACTATAAGCTTCGAATTTTTATTGGATAATTGCACAAACACTTTATCAAATTCTTGCAATTGGGCAGTAGTTCCATCCGCCTGAAAAGGAATATTATCATCTGTGGCCGCTAACAATAAATCTACTTCTTGCGTTAATTTTCCACTTACTTGTAAATTTAAACTTGAGTTTACAACCACATCTTGATTGTTACCAAAACTTATCCCGCGACTAATACTTCCGTTTTTATTTAATCCGTCAGATACAAAAGATTCACTAGCAGGAGCAGAACCAGCAAAAGCTAACGTAAGCGGATTAACAGGTAATGATAAATCTTTAGTAAGTTGAGATGTGCTTTGATGATAATATGTTTTCTCGAAATTATAGGGGAAGGTTTTATAAGTAATGAATAACGGGTCGCTTGGCTTAACTTTAAAAATAATTGCTTTTAATGAGTAATTAATTCGATAGGTTGAGGAATCTAGTGGATTATTTTTAGTAGAAAGGTTTATAGTCCCAGGAATTATGCTTAAACTATCTAAGAAAAGCGAATCAGATTTGACGAAGTAATATTTTTGTTTTAGGTTCGTTTGAGATTGGGCGGATATAAAACATCCACATAAAATCGCAACTATAAAAATAAATCTAAAACTCACCATGCTTATAACGGTTTATAAATATAGAAATTGTATTTTTAAACCTTAAATTGAATTTAATATGAAGATTATAACATACAACGTAAATGGTATTCGTGCCGCCATGAATAAAGATTTAGTAGGTTGGTTAAAAGCTGCAAATCCAGATGTATTGTGTTTGCAAGAAACAAAAGCCACATCCGATCAAGTCGATGTTAAGGCATTTGAAGCCTTAGGCTATCATTTATATTGGTATTCTGCTCAAAAAAAGGGCTATAGTGGCGTGGCCATTTTCTCTAAAATCAAACCAAAACATGTTGAATATGGTTGCGGAATCGAAAAATACGATTTTGAAGGCCGAATTATTAGATTAGATTTTGATACCTGTTCGGTTATGAGTGTTTACCACCCAAGCGGAAGTAGTGGCGATGATAGACAAGCGTTTAAAATGCAATGGCTCACTGATTTTCAGAATTACATTGATGATTTGAAGAAAAAATTACCGAATTTAATTTTATGCGGAGATTACAACATCTGTCATAAACCAATTGATATCCATAATCCTAAATCAAATGCTAACACCTCAGGGTTTTTGCCTGAGGAAAGGGAGTGGATGGAGCAGTTTATTCAATCAGGCTTTATAGACTCTTTTAGGCACTTTAACCAAGAACCCCACCAATACAGTTGGTGGAGTTACAGAGCAGGGTCGAGAGGCAAAAACTTGGGTTGGCGAATTGATTATAATTTAGTGGCTAATCATTTAGAAAAACAACTCAAACGAGCAGTGATACTGCCAGATGCGTTGCATAGTGACCACTGCCCAGTTCTTCTAGAAATCGAATTTTAAGAAATTGATCTAATTTTTTAGTTTTTTTAGTTTTTTAGATTATATTTGTCTTACTATAAACTTATGTACCTAGGTATGAAAAAAATATTTATTACACTAGCAGCAGGCTTATTCGTATTAGGATTAGCTTTTTGCAGCTCATGTTCAGACGAAAAAAAAGGTAATCACGACGGTGCAGAAGGAAAAGGCGGCGTTTATATGGGTGGAGTGATGCGAATGAACGAGGTTGAGGCTTTTAAAAGTTTAAATCCTATTGCTGTTAATGAAGTTGTGGGTTTCCATATCGGTGGCCAGTTGTTTGAAGGATTAGTAAAGTTTGATCAAAATGATTTATCAATAAAACCAGCAATTGCTAGCTCTTGGGAATCAAATGCTAATCAAACAGAATGGACTTTCCATATCCGCCAAGGTGTTAAGTTTCATGCAGATGCTTGTTTTTCAGATGGTAAAGGAAGAACGGTAACAGCTAATGACATTAAATTGTGTTATGAAAAATTATGTACTGCTGATCCTAATAATGCTCAGTTTGACGTAACGTTTAAAGATAGAGTAGTTGGTGCTAATGAGGCTTTTGCTTCGTCAAAGGCAGGAAAAAACATACCTGTATCAGGTATTAAAGTCATTGACGATACAACTTTAGTTATTTCATTAAAAGATCCATTTGCTGGATTCTTAAACATTGTAGCTATGCCAGGATGTTGGGTATATCCTAAAGAAGCTATTGATAAATACGGTGTAGATATTCGTATTCACCCAGTTGGAACAGGTCCTTTTTACTTAGAAACAGTAAAAGAAGGCGAAGTTTTAATCATGAAAAAAAATCAAGATTATTATGGAGTTGATAAAGACGGGAACAAATTACCATACTTAGATGGATTAAAATACACATTCATTCGTGAGAAAAAAGCAGAGATTTTAGAGTTTAAATCTGGTAATTTAGATATGGTATATCGTTTACCTGTTGAGATTTTCCATGAGATTATGGGAGATTTAGAACATGCTAAAGATCGTAAAACAGATTTCCAAATCTTAAATTCAACAGCTTTCAACACTAATTACCTTGGATTTAACAATACAAGTGCGGTGTTTAACAAAAAAGAAGTTCGTTTAGCATTTAACTTTGCTATCGACAGAAAAAAAATTGCGGATTTCACAATTCAAGGTGAAGGTAATTCAGCTGATTATGGTATTGTGCCTTATGTTGAAGCATTTGAAAAAGATGGGTATGATTTTAAAGGCTTAAAAGGATATACGTTAGATGTTGCTAAGGCAAAAGAATACTTTAAACAAGCCGGTTACCCAGACGGCAAAGGATTCCCTAAAGTAACATTGCAAATTAACAGTGGCGGTGGAGATAGAAATATCTTAGTTGCTGAGGTTGTGCAAAAAATGTTGAAAGAGAACTTAAATGTGGATATCGAAATTAATACCGTTCCATTTGCTGAGCATATTGAACAAATTTCTGCTGGTAAATCTGATTTCTTCCGTTTTGCTTGGGTTGCTGATTACCCTGATCCAGAAACATTCTTAACTATTTTTTATGGAAAACATGTTCCAGCTAGTGCCACTGAAAAGTCATTTGTTAACTACACACGATTTAAAAACGCTCGTTTTGATTCATTATTTGCAGCTACATTTACTGAGCCTGATAAAGCAAAACGTTATGCAATGTTAGCTAAGGCAGAGCAAGTGTTATTGGACGAGGCGCCATTTATGCCAATATTTTATGATCAAAATTTCCGTTTAGAACAATTAAACGTTCGTAATTTCCCTGAAAACGCAATGAATTATATGGATTTATCAGTGGTATATTTAATACCGAAAGATAAAATGCCTAAAAAATAAATTTAAGAATAAACTATTTGAAACCGTCCGCCAGTTAGCGGCCGGTTTTTTTGTTTTAATTATATAAGAATGTAAATAAACTTGACTCATATTTTATCAAATCATTGATTTTTAGTAAATTCGCATATATGACAACCATTTCTAAAAAAAGTAACATCGATAGTAAACAAAGTTTAGTTATCGTTTGCAGTTCATTTAAAAATAAATCAGAATATAATTTAACGAAAGAACAAGTTGATTATATATCTAACGACATAAAAACAAATGATAAAAAATTTGTTTGCATCAATACCTTATCTCGTTTAGTTTTTGTGATTGTAGTAGATGATAAAAAAAATCATTACACCATGTTAGAGGCAATTCGTAAAAACGGTGCAACTATAGCAGATACAATAAATAGCGAAAAGCGTACATCTGTTTGTTGTGTTAATGAATTATCTAACACCGATTATTCTTTAGCTTTAGCAGAAGGCATCGCCTTAGCTAATTATCAATTTATTAAGCATAAGCCAAGTGCTAAAAAAACAGCTAATACATTAAAAGATATAGCAGTAGTAGATTCAAAAATTTCTGCACAACATATTTCTAATTTATCTATTGCAATTGACGCAACATTAAAAGCTCGTGATTTGGTAAATGAACCTGTAAATACTTTAAATGCAACGGATTTAGCAAATGCATTTAAGGCTATGGGAAAGAATGCCGGTTTTAAAGTAGAAGTTTTAAATAAAACTAAAATTAAACAATTAAAAATGGGTGGTTTGTTGGCCGTTAATCAAGGAAGCGTTGATAAACCAACATTTTCTGTAATGGAATACAAACCAAAAACCGCAAAAAATAAAAACCCTTATGTATTAGTTGGTAAAGGTGTTGTGTACGATACGGGCGGATTAAGTTTAAAGCCTACCCCAAACAGTATGGATTTAATGAAATGCGATATGGCAGGTGCTGCAGCAGTAGGCTGTACGATGTATGCGATTGCAAAAGCAAAATTAAATGTTCACGTTATTGCATTAGTTCCTGCAACAGATAATCGCCCTGGTTTTAATGCCTTTGCTCCTGGAGATATTATTACAATGATGGATGGCAGTACTGTTGAAATGTTAAACTCAGATGCAGAAGGGCGTATGATATTAGCAGATGCTTTACATTATGCAAAACGTTATAAGCCCGAAATGGTTATTGAGTTATCTACTTTAACCGGTGCAGCAGCTGCGGCTATTGGTCAGTATGGCATTGTAAGTATGGGAACTGCAACAGATGAACAAAAAACTAATTTAACGGTTAGCGGTTTGCGTATGCATGAACGTTTAGCTGAATTTCCGTTTTGGGATGAATATGATGAGTTAATTAAATCTGACATAGCTGATCAAAAGAATTTAGGTGGGCCTTATGGAGGCGCGATTACAGCAGGTAAGTTTTTGGTAAAATATACAGACTATCCTTATATGCATTTTGATATTGCGGGGCCCGCATTTGTAACTGCTAAAGACAGTTATAGAGGAAAAGGTGGCACCGGTTATGGTGTAAGACTATTATTTGACTTTTTCTCTAGTTTGTAAGATTGAAGTATTTACTACATATTGTTTTATTTTGTTCTCTACTGAGTTTTGCTGAAAACAATACCACGGAATCTTTAATTGTAGTGCATTATGATGAAAGCAATAAAGCAAACTTAGGCCAATTCATTTATCGTTATAATTTTGTAAATAATGTATATGCTGGCAGAGATCAAATAATTTATATAAATGGCAGAAAGGATAATAAAGATTTCGTGCGTTGCGATAAAGGAGAAAATACTTTATATAAAAATCGTTATTTAATTTCAGGAATTGGCAATGTTATTGATTTATCAGAAAAAAAAGTAGTTTACGATGGTACAGGTAAGTTAGTCCGTTGTTCAAATGATAGCATCATATTTTTTGTAAACGATATTTTTAAGGGCAAATATTATGCCTACTTCGATTTAAACACAAATATTTATTCCGAAATAAAGTCATTGACTTTTAAAATAATACTTGGGCAAGATGTAGAATTTGATAGAAGAAAATCACCCTACAAATTAGAATATTTTCCAATAGGAAAACCCAAAGTACTTTTAATGGATGATGCCGGACATGGAGGAGTATCTTCTGTCGGAAATAAAGCAGATATTCCAATATTTTGGCTTGATGGTAATACCTTTTTATTTCCAAACATTAAGGTAACTGATTTAGAAGGAACTATTGTGAAATACAATCTTCTAACAAAAACATCCAAGATTCTTGGAACTTTTAACTCAACGGCTAAAATACCAGCAACCTATAAGCTAAATAATGGATCCAACTCACAGGTTGAGTTTTATTTTAAAGATAAATTGTATATAATTAACCCAACAAAAGAAACAATGCTCATTTCAAATTATAAAGAAGTTGATTCGTTTTTTTCAATTGAAGTTGAAGTAAAACCTACTGGTAGAGGCGTTTTTTATAAAGGAAAAGATATTGGTAAAAATCACTTTCAATTAAATAACTTTAAATCAACTCCTAATTTTGCGGCTATTGTAAAAGAAATTGTAATGGGAGACGAAGCGTATCAGCAAGGACTATCGGTATTTAATGTTTCGAAAATGAAATGGGAAAACATTGATGCAGAAGATGTGGCATCATTAATAGGTTGGATAAAAAAATAAATTATGGTTGATAATAAAATTGTAGTCGGAATATCTCAAGGAGATTTAAATGGTATAGGTTTAGAAATTATTTTAAAGACATTGGCTGAACCGGGCATATCAGAAATTTGTGTTCCTGTTTTGTTTAGCTCACAAAAAACAGTTTCCTATTTTAGAAAAATGTTAAGCATGGATGAGTTTAACTTCAATCCGTTAAGAGACTTTAGTCAATTAAATACAAAAAAACCGAATGTATTTATTTGTTATGAAGAGGAAGTAACGATTGAAATGGGAAAGGCAACAACGCTAAGTGGTAAATATGCAAAACTTTCGTTAGAAGCAGCAACATTAGCCTTATTTGAGAAAAAAATTGATGTATTAATAACGGCACCTATCAATAAACACTCCATGCAAGAAGCCGGATTTAATTATCCTGGCCATACAGAGTATTTGGGAGATAAATTAGGCGGAAAGCCATTAATGTTATTATGCGCTAACGATTTGCGAGTTGCGGTAGTAACAGGCCATGTTCCACTAAAAAACATTTCCGAAAAAATAACCATTGAAAATGTACTTGAAAAAATTAATCAGCTACACGCATCTTTAGTTAAAGATTTTGGGATTCGTAAACCGAAAATTGCTGTGCTGGGTTTAAATCCACATGCTGGAGAAAACGGGGCAATTGGCGATGAAGAAAAAAAAATGATAATACCAGCTATTGAAAAAGCAAAGGAAAACATGTTGGTTTTTGGGCCATATTCAGCAGACGGTTTTTTTGGCAAAAACATGCAATCTCAATTTGATGGTGTTTTAGCCATGTATCACGACCAAGGGTTGATTCCGTTTAAAACATTAGCATTTGGACATGGCGTTAATTTTACTGCGGGTTTAGATTTTGTTCGTACTTCTCCCGATCACGGAACTGCTTATGATATTGCCGGCAAACAAATAGCAGATGAATCGTCTTTTAGAGAAGCATTATACACCGCAATAGATATTTATAGACGGAGAGAATTATTAGAAGAAATTTCAAAAAAACCTTTAGCCTTTTCTCCAATTAAAAAAGAAAGAGGATAAGCAAAAACTTTCTATAAAAAACGCATCAACAATTAAGTTGATGCGTTTTTGATTTTACAGATATAGAACATTTTTTACTCTTTAATGAATTTTCCAGTTTTTAGTAGTTTGCCTTTTTTATAAAATTCAATAAAATAAATTCCATTACTTAATGTTGAAACTGAAACATTTCTACAACTCTATTGCAATGGTTCTTTAGCTTTATCATAAGCTTCAATAACGGACAATAATGTTTGAGATTGATTAAAAATATCATCAAGATTGTTTATTTCAAACTTTACTTCTTTCTTTTGCTCATCAAGTGTTGCAATAAACTTTTTTCCGTTACCAAGGTATAACCTGCAAATCGTTTTTCTATTATTATCATCAAGCAATATAGCAAAATATGATTGTGCATCGCGATAACTAATTCTTGAAACAGGAATTTTTTGCCTTAAAATGGTTTTCACAATCATATAGGCTTCTAGCTCTTCATCAGTAGTTACTACCTTATTTGCTTCCTCTTTAATTATCTCATCCGTTGTTGTAGTTAGTGCGTCCTGCTCTTTTGCCGTTTGATCTTCTTTTGTCAGAGCGGTTTTCAGTCTTTCAGTGATAAGATCACTTATGTGTTGTTGTATAGATTTTTTTGTAAGATTTGTAAATTGCTCCAAAACTTTTTGTGTAATTGTGCTCGGATACACTTGCCTTGCAAAATGTTTGACAAATTCAGGAGTTGGCGCAACAAGTTCCTGCTGTATTAGATGTTTTAATTCATTTGTATACTTTAATTCAGCAGCAGTATTTGTTATTGATTCGGCGTCAAAATATGCCTTATGAAATTTTTTCAGTTCTTCGATTTGGTTATCCTTAATTTCCGTAATATTAAATTCAAGAAATGGTTTCTCATCCATTTTATTTGCTTCAACTAAGTCAGAATAAAATCTATAATTAAGACCGTTTGTTAATATACCAAACTTGGCTTTTGAAACATGGAAATACCTTAATAGTTGTCCATCATGTAAGTTAAGATTTTGAGCAATATGCTTACATTCTACAAGAATACAAGGTGTATTATCCTTCATTATTGCATAATCAATCTTCTCCCCTTTTTTTGTACCAATATCGCTTATATATTCTGGAACAACTTCCATAGGATTGAATACATCATATCCCAATGCTTGAAGGAATGGCATAATAAAAGCATTTTTAGTTGCTTCTTCTGTGGCAATTTGATCTTTAAGTTTATTAACTCTATCTCCTAACAGTTTTATTTGGTCTTTGAAATCCATTTGTTGTAATTTTTTGGTGAATAGTTTTATTTGTTTAAAAAAGTGTAATCAAGGTAAATTAGGATATTCTAAAATTAGAAATTTAGTTGTGCTAAAATACAACTTAATTTTTAAAGTGGTATTAAAACACAACTTTATTTTTTTTCATTGCTGCATATTGGTATTAATGAAAAAGAAAAATCAGGTTAATACTTTTTTGCAACAAATAGGCGATAACATTCGTAAAGAGCGAATAAAAAAAGGCTACACGCTTGCTGGCTTAGGTGAAGATATTGGCTTAGATAAATCTAACATGCATAAAATAGAACAGGGTAAAAATATTACTCTAATAACCTTATTAAAAATTGCCGCTTTTTTAGAAATTCATCCAACAAAATTATTTTCTCAAACATCGGAAGTCACTATCCAAGATGTTGAGAATTATAATTCGTAATAATCTATTTACTTTTCTCTTCCCAAATTGCCGCTAAATGCACAATAGTTTGTGTTGCTTTTTCCATATCCTGAACACTTACCCATTCTAATTTACTATGAAATGCATGTTCGCCGGCATAAATGTTCGGGCAGGGCAAACCCATAAACGATAAACGAGAACCATCCGTTCCGCCACGAATACTTGATAATACTGGTTTTACTCCTGTGCGTTTAATAGCTTCTAATGCATTTTCTACCACAAAATAACAAGTATCTAATACATCTTTCATATTACGATATTGCTCTGTTACTTTAAATTCGTAGCTAGATTTTTTATAGTTAGATAATACAGATTTTGTAATTTCTTCTAATTCTGCTTCTAATGATTTTAAAGTAGGAGTGTCAAAAGCACGAATGATAAATTTAATTTCTACTTGTTCTAAACCACCATTGATAGCAACTGGGTGCATAAAAGGTTGTTTCTTTTCAGTAGTTTCTGGTGTTTTATCTTTTGGAATACGATTGATAATTTCTGCGGCAATTTTAATGGAATGTTCCATCTTGTCTTTTGCAAAACCTGGGTGTGTTGGAATTCCATTAATAGTGATTGTTACACCGTCTGCACTAAATGTTTCATTCTCTAGATGTCCTAATGATTCTCCATCCATGGTGTAGCCATATTGTGCGCCAAGTCTTTTCATATCCACATGATCAGTTCCTCTGCCTATCTCTTCATCAGGTGTAAACAATATACGAATATCACCATGTTTTATTTCCGGATGATGCATTAAATAATTGGCAGCATCCATAATTTCTGCAATCCCCGATTTATTATCAGCTCCTAATAAAGTAGTGCCATCAGTTGTAATAATGTCATTGCCAACTTGTGCACCTAAATCTGGATGTTCAGCAAATTTGATAATTTGATTTTTATCATTTGGCAATACAATATCTTTTCCGTCATACTTTGTATGTATGATTGGATTAACATTTTCGCCACTACAATCAGGCGACGTATCCATGTGAGAACAAAAACAAATGACTGGAACTTGTTTGGTTGTATTTGAATGAATAGTTGCATACACATAACCATGCTGATCCATTTCAGCATCAGTAATTCCCATTGTCGTTAATTCTTGTACTAGTAATTTACCAAGATTTTTTTGTTTCATGGTACTCGGTATAGTTGTAGAATTAGGATCTGATTGCGTATCAATTTTTGCGTAACGAATAAATCGTTCTGTTACTGTGTGGTTGTAATTTGTAAAGTCCATAATAAAAGTTTTGAAAGTTTGAAAGTTTTGAAAGTTCTTGATGCAAAGTTAAAGCAATCTTTTATCTTATGTCTTTTATCTTAAATCTGGCACTATAGATTATCAATAAAGTAATTCGTTATTTTTTCCATTAAGTGCGCGCGGTCTTTTCCTAACACATTATGTTCGTGACCAGGATACAAATAGTAATCTAATTGAATGCCTTTATCAACCGCTTTCTTTTGGTACAGCACACTGTGTTGCCAAACAACTACAGGATCTTGAGCGCCATGTATCATTAACAATTTTCCTTTTAGTTTGTCTACGTAGTTTAACAAATTGTTTTTTTCATAACCTTCTTTGTTATCTTGTGGAGAATCCATATAACGTTCTGTGTACATAATCTCATAATAAGTCCAATCAATTACTGGTCCGCCGGCAGCACCAACTTTAAATGTTTCGGGCGAACGTGTCATTAAGGTTGTTGTCATAAAACCACCAAAGCTCCAGCCATGAACACCTATTCTTGAAGCATCAACATATGGCAATGATTTTAGATATTGTACACCTTTTAATTGATCTTCCATTTCTTTAGTTCCTAATTGACGATGGGTTGCTTGCTCAAATGCTTTGCCTCGGTATGAAGTTCCTCTTCCGTCTAATGTAAATACCATATAACCTTTTTCGGCCATGTATTGGTACCATAACTCGCCACCTGCCATCCATGTATTAGTTACCATTTGCGAATGCGGCCCATTATATAAATAAACTAAAACTGGGTATTTTTTTGTTGAATCAAAATTTATTGGTTTAAATAAACGACAGTGTAAATCGGTTCCTTCATTGTTTTTAATAGTAAATAAATTCCAACTTCCTGTTTTGTATTCTTTAATTGGATTTTCTGCCTTAAAAATATTGATGGCTTTTTTAGTAGAAGTATTAATAATGTTGTATTCTCTTGGCGTAGTTGAATTAGTAAAGTTGTCAATGAAATAATTTCCTTTTTCATCCAATACACAGTTATGAAAACCATTGCCATACGTTAAACGTTTTACTTCTCCATTTTTTAAATTCACACTATAAAAATCTTGGTTCACAGGGCTTTGATCATTAGCATGAAAAAACAAGCGCTCTCCTTTTTCATCAAATCCATTTTCTGCTTTTACTTCCCAATTACCTTTAGTTAATTGTTTAATTAATTTACCACTGATGTCATATAAATAAAAATGAGTAAATCCATCTTTACGACTTTGCCAAATAAATTGCGAAGGATTATTTTTTACAAATAACATAGGATGTAAAGGCTCCGTATATTTATCATCATGTTCTTCAAATAGTGTGCGAACAAAAGTTCCGGTTGTTGCATCGTATTCATTTAGTTTCATATCGTTTTGTGTACGACTCAAAATAGCAATGTAAATGTGCTTTTCATCAGGACTCCAAGCAATATTTGTTAAGTACTGTTCTTTGTCGCCTTCTGTTTTCACAAAAATAGTTTTGTTTGTTCTTACATCATAAATCCCTAAAGTTACATGGTGGCTTTTGTTACCGGCCATAGGATATTTAATGTTTTCGTTTTTTGCAGGACGAGTTGTCCAATCAATAATTGGATAATCAGTTACTGGAGATTGGTCCATTCTGTAGTAGGCTAAAAAGTTTCCTTTTGGGCTCCAAAAGTTTTTGCCATCAATTCCAAATTCATTTTGGTGAACATTTTTTCCAGTATAGACAATTTCGTAAGAGCCATCTGTTGTTACTTGGCTTTCTTTACCATCTTTCACCACATATAAATTATAATCTTTGCAATAAGAATAAGCGCCAGTTACAGGTTCTTTTAAATATTCTTCTAAAGAAGTTGGCTCTGCTTTTTTGTCTGTTTCAGAAATATTTTTTTTATCTAATGAATATAATAGCTCACCTTTTTTATTAGAGAAATAAAACTGATTAGCATTTTTCCATGAAATATTTGTTAGCGCAGTTAATGTGTCTTTACTATTTGATTTTAAAACTCCATTTAAGTCCTTCAACGAAAGAACGTCTGTTGTTTTTCCTGTAGCATTGTCGCCAACTTTTATAACGTTGTTGTCAATATAAGAAAATTTATTAGAATCTTTTATAAATCCTAATGCTTGTAAACGCTTTGGTGCTAAGCTGGTTCTACCTTTTAAAACAGCGTCTTGTATGGTTAATAGTTTGTCTTGTGCAATTATAAATGTTGAGTAAAATATACTTGCAATAGCAACAGTTGTTGTGATTTTGTTTTTTAAACACATAGACACATAGTTTTTAGTTTTATTAATTAGGGTAAAAGTTTGAAATAATCATTTACAAATGTCTTTTGACCTTCATGAAAGATATTCTTTACATTGAAATTAATCAAAATGCCTTTTGGCACTTCAAGTAGTTTCATATAGGTTAGAAGCTGCGCTTCAAATATAGGCAACATAGTTTCAACGGCCTTCAGCTCCACAACGATTTGGTTTTCTATTAATAGATCGCATCTTAATTCTGTTTCGAGGGGTTCGTTTTTATACACTAGTGGAACAGAAAATTCAGATTTGAAATCTATGCTTCTTAGAGATAATTCTTTTTTTAAACACTTATGATATATAGACTCTAATAGACCGGGACCAAGCTCTTTGTGAACTTCAATTGCAGAACCAACTATTTGATAAGTCAATTCATCTAATTGTTTTTTTGTGGTTAATCCCATTCTATTTAATTCTATGTGACTATGTGTTTTTTAAATCTATTTTTTTATCGAATTATATAATTCTAAAATCTGTTTTTTAGTATCAGATATGATTTTTAAATCAGCAGTCATTGTTGTAACATCCTGGTTTTCTTTTTTAGCTTTTTCGATTTTAGCTTTTAACTTATCTTCTTTGTCTTGCCATACATTTACTAAGTTATCTTTCATCACTTTTTGCGCAGCAAATTTCACATATTTACTATCACTCGCACCAATTTTTGCCAACTCCCTAGCACCGTCAATTGCCGTTTCAGGTTTAGTGCAACGTTTTAAAAATTTGCCATAGATATTTCCATAGGCTAATAACTCAAAGCCATTAAAATATTTTTTCACTTTTTTGAAATAAGCATGATTTTCATCTGTTCCGTTTTTAGAATATAAATCTGCAACCGAATAAATTATTTCTTTTGAAGGTTCATTTTCTAAAGCCACTGCTTTTTTCATAGCTAGTTCAGGATTTATTTTTGCGATGGCATCAAAACCTTCAGATACGATTGCGTAAGATTGTTCTCCTAATGCTTTGTCGTATAGTGCATTTAAATCTTCTCCCTTATAATTAGCTGCTAATGCTTTAATAGCTGACGCACGTACTTTTGTGTTAGCGTCTTTTTCAGAGATAGAAATAAATAAAGGTTTTAATTCTGATTCATTATCTTTTGCTTTGTCTGTTAATATGCCAACAGCGTCAGCTCTAAATTTTCTCCATGGATCATTTACCGCAATAGTTTTTACTAAAGCATAAATTTCTTTATCATCTATGTTTTTTTCAAAATACTCCATTGCTTCATCTCTGTCTCCCCACAAAGGAGCGTTTTTATATTGGAAGATATATTCTTCTCTTGTTTTTTCGTATGTGGTTTTCGCTAATAACTGGCGTTCTGCATCAATATTTACTAAATCAGGATTGGATGCTATATCGAATGTGAAGGTGTTTTTTACATCTTCAATCCAAATACGTTTACGTTCTTTTTTACCTCCTGCATAAATATCTATATAAATAGGTAATTTATATAGTGGTGCTACTTTAAAATCTTGTTGTTGAGTAATCTCAATTTTTAATTTTTTAGTTGCTGCATCATACGACTTTTTGATATCTAATTCTGGATGCCCTTTTGCAAAATACCATTCATTAAAAAACCAATTTAAATCTTCACCTGTTACTTCTTCAAATGCCAATCGCAATTCATGAGCTTCAGCCGTTTTGAATTTATTTTTTTCTAAGTATAATTTTAATGAAGCGAAAAATGCATCGTCGCCTACATATTTACGCAGCATGTGCAATATTTGTCCACCTTTATTATAACTAAAAGCATCAAACATATCTTCACGTTCATCATAATCAAAACGAACCAAGTCAACTTGTTTTTGACCTGATTGAGCAAAGTAGCCAAAGCGAGAACTAGCATGGTGGTCGTCAGCGGCGTCTCTTCCATATTCAAATTCTTCCCACAAATATTCTCCATAAGTAGCAAACGATTCATTTAAAGTTAGATTACTCCAACTTTCGCAACTTGCTAAGTCACCAAACCATTGGTGAAATAATTCGTGAGCAATAGTACTTTCTCCTTTTGCTCCGTCAATCATTTCGCGAGTTGTTTGGTAGCAAACAAAATCTCCATGTAATGTTGCAGTGGTATTTTCCATAGCACCACTCACATAATCTCTAGCAACAATTTGAGCATATTTTTGCCAAGGATAAGCAACGCCTAATCGTGTTGAATAAAATTCAATCATTTTTTTTGTTTTCCCAAAAATGGCTTTTGCATGTGGTTCGTATTCTTTTTCTACATAATACGAAACCTCTTTTCCATTCCAAGGTTCATCAGTTACTTTTTTAAATTCACCAACACCCATCATTACCAAATATGGCGCATGGGGCAAATCCATTACCCAATGATCGGTACGTGTACCATCTGCATTTTTTTTAGAATCAGCTAACAAACCATTTGACAATGTTGTGTATTTATCATCAACAGTCATATAAATTTCATTGGTCATTTTTTCTGTTGGATTGTCATTTGTTGGAAACCATACAGAGTTTGATTGTGTTTCGCCTTGAGTCCATATTTGAGGCATTTTATCTGGGTCTTTCCCATCTGGATTTATAAAGTATAAACCTTTGTCGCTAGAAATAGCACCGCTACCACCTTCTTTTAATTCGTTTGGTTTAGCTACGTATTCTATGGTAACAATGTATTTATCATCTTTAGTAAACGTATTTTTTAAATCAATTTTCAAAGAATCATGATCGTAAGTGAATGTAGATTCTTGTGGTACAATGTTTTCGATGTCTATTGATTTCTTTTTTCCTTTTTCTAATACCGTTCCTTGCGCAACTACTCTGCGAGCAACAGAAACCGATTTTATATCCATGCCGCGCGCATTTAAGTATAACATATTAGTTGCGTAGAAATATGGTTTTATAAGTAGTTCGGCTTTACCTATTAGTTGAGACTTTTGCCAATCAAAGCTTACCCATAATTTTGTATGAATAATATCGTTGTTCTTAGTATGAGTTGCTTGGTAAATTTGCTTTTTTGGCGGCTCCTCTGCTATAACTCTAATGGTATCTAAATCAATAGCAGGTTCTGCCATTGTAATAGGTTCATTTGTTTTGCTAGTTTTTTTAGAGGATGAACAAGCAGCAATAAAACCAATAATAATTGCTGGAAAAAGGATGTGTTTGTAGTTCATGTAAAATTTGTTTGAAGAGTAAATGTGCAATTAATTTGGGGATTTGCAAAAAAAGAAAACCGCTTAGTTTATAAACGGTTGAGGTTAATGATTGGTGGATTTTTTTTAGCTTGTTTTAAAGGTTTTTATGGCTATTTTTATTTATGTGGTTTATGGTTTAATCCTTACATTTGCGCCATGATGCAAATTCAAGTAATGAAATCTAAATTGCATTGTGTAACTGTAACACAAGCTGAATTAGATTATATAGGAAGTGTAACCATTGATGAAGATTTAATGGATGCAGCTAATATGATTGAAAACGAACAGGTTCATATTTTAAATAAAAATAATGGTGAACGTTTTATTACATATGTGATAAAAGGAGAACGCGGTAGTGGAGTTATTTGTTTAAATGGTCCAGCAGCAAAATTAGTGAGTTTGGGCGATGTAGTTATTATTATTTCTTATGTAAATATGGAATTTGAAACGGCAAAAACATTTAAACCTTGGGTAGTTTTTCCAGATACTAAAACAAATCGTTTAAAATAACATTCATGAACAAAGGCACCAAGTCTATTATTCAATTTACTGTATTGCTTGGTGTAGGCATTTTGTTAGCTTGGCTATCAATTAAGTCGGTTTGGGGCGAGAGAGATAAAATTGCAGATTCGTTTGCAACAGCCAATTATTTTTGGGTAGGTGTTTCAATTGTGATAGCTTTTTTAAGTCACTATTTACGAGCGTTTCGCTGGAATTATTTATTAAAACCATTAGGTTATTCTGTTAAACCACCAAACGCACTTGGAGCTGTTTTAGTAGGCTATTTTGCAAATTATGGATTGCCCAGAATGGGAGAGTTAACACGTTGTACACTAGTTGCTAAATACGACGATGTGCCATTTGAAGTTGCTTTAGGAACCGTTATTACTGAACGTATTGTAGATATGCTTTTGTTAGTTGCTATTTTTGTGTTGACTTTATTCGCTCAGTTTTCGCAACTTAAAACTTTAGCTGTAGAATATATTGTTGATCCATTGATGGGCAAATTAAGTGGTATTTCGGCACAACCAGTAAAATTTATTATTCTGATCTCATTATTAATTATTGCTTTTATCGGCTTTATGTTGATTCGTAAAAGATTAGCCAAAGCATTAACAGGTAAATTTGGAAACATTATCAAAGGTTTTGGAAATGGACTAAGTTCTGTAAAAGACATTGACAAAAAATTTCAGTTCATTGCTTTAAGTATTGCTATTTGGGCGTCTTATTTTTATAGTTTGTACGCATGTTTTTTTGCTTTTGCAGGCACATCAGATTTAGGACATTCGGAATGTTTAGTGTTATTATTATTTGGAACGTTTGGCGTTGTTTTTTCTCCAGGTGGTTTAGGCGCCTATCCTGCTATTATTACAGCATTGTTAACTGCTACCTATCATGTCGAAATAATATCAGCAGTGTCTTTTCCTTGGATGGCCTGGACATCTCAATTTATTTTGGTAGTTGTTTTAGGAATCATAAGTCTTATTTTATTACCGATCATTAATAAAAATAAAAGTGATGTCGTATCATAAAAAATTATCCGAAAAATTTCATACGAAAGAGTCTTTAAAAACTCTTTTGAATCAATGGAATTCTGAAAATAAAGAGTTGGTTTTTACCAACGGTTGTTTTGATATTTTGCATCGTGGCCATGTAGAATATTTATGCCACGCTCGTGATTTGGGAGATAAATTGATTTTAGGCTTAAATACAGATGCTTCGGTTAAACGTTTGGGTAAATCGCCTGAAAGACCTATCAATTTAGAAAACACGCGGGCCATTATTTTAGCTGCCTTAGAATGTGTAGACGCCATTATTTTATTTGATGAAGATACTCCTCTTGAATTAATTGATTTTGTGCAACCAGATATTTTAGTAAAAGGAAGCGACTATAAAGCTGAAGATATTGTAGGCTACGATATTGTAAAAGCTAAAGGCGGAAAAGTAATGACTATTCAATTAGTGGATGGGTTTTCTACCACAAAATTGATCGAAAAAATGAAGTCCTAGTTACTTTATATTGAGTGAAACTACCTTTTCAATTATTTAGGAAACTGATTTTTGTAGTTTTTTGGTATATTTTTGAAACTCATTCAAAACTAAACTATGAAAAAATCAATACGTATTATTTTTCTGTTAAGCCTTTTAATTTCATTATCACAACTATTAAAAGCAAGTCACGGTTTACCTCTTGTAAATGCTACATATACTGTGGGTACAGCAGGTATTACAGTTACAGCTTCTTCAGACGCTGCTACCTGCGGTAGCGGCCCATTTTGGATGCAAACTAAAGTTTCTTGTAACCCTTTAGCATTTTCAAATATTCCTCCAGATTTATGTTTAAAAACTTATTTACAAAATTGGACAGGCACTGGTGTGAATTATAATTCATTTCCTTGGTATAACACTTTGTTAAATGTTCCAAATTACAATTTAGCATCAAGTTGGCCCGACCAATGTGCCTTAGAACCATATCATACAACGTATATTCCTTTCACGGATTTATGTCCAGGGAAAGTGTATTATTTTTCTTGTAGAGAGATTGTTACAGGAGGCTTCGGTTCTCCTGGGCCTTTTGGACCAGTAGTTTCGTTTACCGTTCCAGGCACACCTATACCTGAAGTACCAGGTTTTATTTCTTCTAATCCCGTTACATCGTTATCAAATCCATCTTGCGGTGGCCCAGTGCTGCTCACCTTTACTCCACCCCAAGGTTGTAGTCCTTTAAAAAGTTTAATTCCAGGTTGTGCCACCTGTGATTCCATAGTCTGGCGAGGCCCCAGTGGTGTCATTGCCGTCAATACATTAACCGTATTAGTAAATCCAACGTCAACCACAACTTATACGTTGTCTTATGATACTTGTAGTGCCGTTGCTAAAGAAGGATGTGGCATTCCTTACAATCCTAACATAACAGTTTTTGTAGCCAACACTAATGCTTTGTTTTCTGGCCCGCCAACTCTTTGCGCAGGCTCAAATGCTAATTATATGGCAGTATCACCATCCTTAAATGATATTTGGACAGTGAGTCCTACAACAAGTGTAACGCCAGCCTTTGGCTCTGGGCCGATGTTTTCACCAATTTTTGATAACCCAGGAGTTTATGTCGTTACCCATCAATCTATGAATGGATCTTGTATGGCTGTGCATAGCGAAACTATTAATATTACTCCAGGCATTACTTCCTCACTATCAACCTCTGGTGGTGGTTGTGCTGGTTCAAGTGGATTTGGAACAGCCACTGTTTCAGTTTCTTCATCAACCGTTGGTTTAACTTATTCTTGGTCACCAACAGGTAATACAAGTAATATACAAACCAATATTCCATTTAATACAACGTATTCGGTAACGATGTCAAATGGTGGATGTGTAGTTACTAAAACTGTTCAAATAGCTAACAATCCACCACCAAGCATTACTTCTTTTAGTGTTACTTCTCCATTATGTAATGGGCAATCAAACGGTATTATAGTTGCAAATTTAACTAGCGGAAATCCTCCATTTACTTTTACTTGGTCGCCAACTATTACACAAACAACACAAACTGTAACAGGAGTAGGTTTTGGTACTTATTCTGTATTAGTGTTAGATAATAATGGTTGTTCTACAACGAGTGTTGTAACTGTATCAGAGCCAACGGTACTAACTTTAACGACATCTTCAAATACTACTATTTGTTCTGGAAATTCAACAACATTAACGGCTTCTGCAGCTGGCGGAACGTCTGCTTATTCCTACACTTGGAATCCAGGAAATGTAAGTGGCGCATCTGCAGCAGTAACGCCTGCAGCTACCTCTCAATTAACTTGTACAGTTAATGATGCTAACGGTTGTGCTGTAACACAAACTGTTGGTATAACGGTAGGATTACCTTTAACAGTAGCAGCTAGTTCTCAGTCAATTTGCGCATCAAGTGGTTCGGTTATTTTAACGCCAACAGTTACAAGTGCAGGTAATGGCGGGCCATACACTTATACCTGGTCAAATGGAGCAACTACTCCTACCATTTCTGTTCCTGCTGATGCCACGCCAGGAGTAGATAACTACACAGTTACCGTTTCGGATGGATGCACCGCACCTTCAGCTGTTTCTGTATTTACAGTAGTTACAACAACAGCGCCTTCTGTATCTTCATTTAATGTTATTCAACCTTTATGTAACGGGCAATTAACAGGAACAGTTTCTGTTAATTTAACAGGAGGTTCAACTCCATTTAGTTTTACTTGGTCACCAACTATTACTCAAACAACACAAACTGTAACAGGAGTAGGTGCAGGAACTTATACTGTATTGGTTTTAGATGGAACAGGATGCTCTACATCAAGTGTCGTTAACGTTTCAGAACCAACAGCCTTAGCGTTAACTGCGAGCCCAAGTTCTACTACTTGTTTTGGAAATTCAACAAACTTGTCTGCTTCTTCATCAGGAGGAACGCCTGCGTATTCTTACACATGGAATCCAGGTAATTTAACCGGGTCGAATGCAATAGTTACACCAACAACAAGTACACAATACACTTGTACAGTTCGTGATTTAAATGGTTGTATTCAAACACAAACAGTTTCAGTTACTTTAACGCCATCTCTTTCGGTTAGCGCTAACTCTGTTGCAATGTGTTTAGGAGACTCTCTGATTTTAGTTCCAACAATAACTAGCCCAGGAAATGGCGGGCCATATACTTATTCGTGGAGCAATGGTGGAACAACACCAACTGTCATGGTTTACGGATCAGTACCAACAAGTACAAATTATGTTTTAACAGTATCAGATGGCTGTACTTTACCATCGGCAACAGCTGTATTTACAGTAGTTACCAATCCTCCACCTGTAGTTAATATAGTGGCTGATTATTTAAGTGGAAACGCACCTTTAACTGTAAATTTTGCTGATTTAGGAAGCGGCGGTACTACTTTTAATTGGAATTTTGGAAACGGAAGCACCTCTACTTCACAAAATCCAACGCCACAAACCTATCAAATAGGTGGTACTTACCAAGTAATATATACATCTACAAGTTCTACAGGCTGTATTGCTCACGACACTTTATCAATTGTAGTGATTGATTTAATTCCTGAGATTATAGTGCCAAATGTATTTACACCAAATGGAGATAAAGCCAATGATTTCTTTGCGGTTAAAGGAACAAACATTACTTCTTTCGAGTGTTCAGTATTTAACAGATGGGGTAAATTAGTATTTAAATCTTCAGATATTTCAAATTCTTGGGATGGTAAAATTAATGGATCTCCTGCGGATGATGGAACGTATTTCTATATCATCAGAGCCTCTGGGGCTGTTGGCGAAGAGATTAAAAATCAAGGTTATGTAACTTTATTTAGATAATTTAAATGATACATTTAAAAAGGCTTTCAAATTTCTTTGAAAGCCTTTTTTGTTTTATGAACACTTTTACCCGTTAATATCTTAATGCTTAGCATAAAGCAAATCAGGCTAAATAACCTATTTTTGTAAATTAAATTACAAACTTGTCGAACCCACTTAAAAAATTAGCATCGCAAACCGCCGTTTATGGTTTAGGAAGTGTTCTTCCTCGTGTGATTACTTTTTTATATTCTTTTGTATTAACCTACATTTTTGAGCAGCCATCTCAATTATCTGCTAACACAGAGTTTTACGCCTATATCAGTTTTCTAAACATCTTATTTACCTATGGGTTAGAAACTGCTTTCTTTCATTTTTCAAATAAAATAGAAGATAAATCTCGAGTTTATTCAACCGCTATCATCTCTATTTTTGGAAGTAGCATAGGATTATCCTTATTGTTCATTTTGTTTTCTGGCTCTATAGCCGATTTTATAAAAGAACCTGAACATGTGAACTATATTATTTGGTGTGTATTAATTGTGGCTACGGATGCCATGATGGCTATTCCTTTTGCGCGTTTACGATTAAATAATCAAGCGAGGAAATTTGGAATGCTCAAATTATTAAATGTGTTTGTATTTATTTTAATCTGTATTTTTTATTTCAACATTTGTAAGCCGGCATATTTTAATGAACCAGATTCTGCTTTTGCAAAATTTTATAATCCAGAAGTAGGAGTAGGCTACATGTTTTTAGCTGGGTTTTTAGCAAATTTGGTGAGCTTGTTATTTTTAGCAAAAGAATTTACCGGCATTCAATATGTGTTTGATAAAGAGTTATGGAAACAAATGCTAAGGTATGCTTGGCCCTTATTAATATTAGGTTTTGCAGGGATGATTAACGAAACCTTTGACCGATTTATTTTGAAGTATTTGCTTCCCGAAGATGTTGCTCCAACCCAATTAGGAATTTATGGTGCTTGTTATCGTATTGCTATGTTCATGACCATTTTTACAACCGCTTTTAAATACGCAGCAGAACCATTCTTTTTTAATCAAGCTAAACACGAAGATTCAAAAAAATTAAATGCGATGGTGATGAAGTACTATGTGTTATTTTGTTTGTTTTTGTTTTTGGGAACCATGATGAATTTACCTTGGTTAAAATATGCGGTTAGCGAAAAATTTAGAGATGGCTTAGGTGTTGTGCCTATTTTATTACTAGCTAATTTGTGTGTGGGTGTTTATTGGAATTTGTCCATTTGGTTTAAACTAACGGGGCAAACAAAATATGGAGCCATCATAACCGTTATGGGAGCAGTAATTACTTTAGTGATTAATTTTATGGGCATTCCTAAATTTGGTTACATGGCGTGTGCTTGGGCTACATTAGCATCATACGGTGCCATGATGGTTGCTTCGTATTTACTAGGACAAAAGTATTATCCCATAAAATATAATTTACGAAGCATATCTGTATTCACATTTTTAGCATTGAGCTTTTATTTTATTTCTACTTTTTATTCGAATATGGAAAGCACTACCATAAAGTTAATATTGAATAATACCTTGTTGGCTTTATTTGCCTTGATATTTTATAAATTAGAATTTGATAATTTAAAAAAATTAAAACATTTAGAGGAATAGTACAAATAAAACACATAGGCACATAGAAAATAGATGTAGGTTTAAGTAAATGATAGAACTACGTTTTAACATAAAACTATGTGTTTAGCAAAGCGCTATCCTTTACTTTTTCAACAAAACAACCTATGTTTCTATGTGGTTAAAAAATAAATTGTAAATATTATGAAAATTAAAGTTGTAAATCAATCCAAACACGAATTGCCTCAATACGCTACAGAATTATCTGCAGGATTAGATTTAAGAGCGAACATTGATTCTCCAATCGAACTAAAACCCTTAGAAAGAACATTAGTTCCTACTGGATTATTTATTGAATTACATAAAGGTTACGAAGCACAAATTCGTCCAAGAAGTGGTTTAGCATTTAAAAATGGCATTACCGTTTTAAATTCTCCTGGCACTATTGATGCTGATTATCGTGGAGAAATAAAAGTATTATTGGTAAATTTATCTAACACACCATTTATGATTAATGATGGTGAGCGCGTTGCCCAAATGGTGATTGCTAAACACGAACAAATCACTTGGGAACAAACTTCGTCGTTAGATGAAACCGAAAGAGGCGCTGGTGGTTTTGGGCATACGGGTACTAAATAAATTTTAGTTTTTAAGCTTCCAATAATCCCTTAAAAAAACCTTGACTTTTGTAATTTAATGTTCTATCTTGTAATAACTAAATTACAAGCTCATGACTATAAAATTACAAAAAATTGTTTTAGCTTTTTTCGCTACAACTATTTCATTATGCCTTTCGGCTCAAAATGAATTATGGATAAAAACCTCTCCCGAAAAATACAGCAACGATCCTAAAGCTCGTAGAAATGCGGTGCCTGAAAAAGCAGATTATTATAAGTTAGATTTAAACTTATTAAAAACTAAATTGGTTGGCGCTCCTGTAAGAGGGCAATTTATCGGCCAATCTAATTTAATTATTAGTTTTCCAAATGCTTATGGTGAACTAGAACAATTCCGCGTGATGGAATCATCGATTATGCATCCTGATTTGGCGGCTAAATACCCAATGATAAAAACGTATGCAGCACAAGGAGTAGATGATCCAACAGCGACGATGCGTTTTAGTATCACGCAATTTGGCTTACACACCATGGTTTTATCTGGCTTACATAGCACTAATTATATTGATCCTTACACAACTACATCAAACGTGTATATGGTGTATGATAAAAAATCCTTAGGCGCTAACACTCAAAATTTTTCTTGTTTAACTGATGAAGATGTGAAGTTACCTTCTCTAACAAATGATGTGGCAAAAGTATTAAACATTAACGATCAAAAATTAAGAACGTATAGATTAGCACAATCTTGCAACGCGGAGTATGGAAATATTTTTGCAGGCACAGGAACTTTAGCACAACAAAAAGCAAATATCCAAGCTCAAATGGTTTTAACGATTAATCGTGTAAATGGAGTATATGAAAGAGATTTATCCATTACCATGGAGTTTGTACCTAATAATGATTTAATTATTTATTGCGGAAGTACCACAACTGATCCTTGGAGTAATGAATGGAATACAAAAACAGCACAAACAATTGATGCGGCTATTGGCGTAGCAAATTATGATATTGGACATAATTTTAACACAACTGGTGGTGGTAATGCAGGTTGTCTTGCTTGCGTATGTTTAAGTACTAGCCAAAATGGCACACACAAAGGACGTGGTTATACTGGAAGTTCAAACCCAACTGGAGACCCATTTGATATTGATTATGTGGCTCATGAAATGGGACATCAATATGGCGGTTATCACGTGATGAACACCTGCAGCAGAAGCGGAAATGGCTCTACAGAAGTAGAACCAGCGAGCGGAAGCTCCATTATGGGTTATGCGGGTATTTGCGGAACAAACGTTCAAAACCAAAGTCATGATGATTTTAATTATGTAAATATCAGAGATATTAGTACAAACGTAAAAACTGGAAACAGCAGTACCTGTGCTCAAATAACTAATTTAACAAACAATCCTCCAACAGCTAGTGCAGGTAATGATTATGTCATTCCAAAAAGTACTGCTTATATTTTAGAAGGAACAGCTTCTGACCCAGATGGTACGGCTTCATTAACCTATAATTGGAGTCAAAATGATGTGACGCAATCCCCAGGAAATGCAGCACCATTATCAACCTATGCGGTTGGACCGTTATACCGCGCTCTTCCTCCATCAGTTTCTCCCAACAGATGGATGCCAGCAATCACAACTGTTTTAAATAACACATTAGCTTCCACTTGGGAAGTAACGCCTTCAGTTGCTCGTACTATGAATTTCTCTTTTATTGTTAGAGATAATGATGTGACTGGCGGACAAACTGCTTCTGATTTAATGTTAGTAACGGTTAATGGTGCATCAGGTCCTTTTATTGTGACATCTCAAGGTACAGCTACTACATGGAATTCGGGAGCTAACGAAATCATTACGTGGAATGTAGCCAATACAACAGCAGCGCCAGTTAATGCCGCTAATGTCAATATTTATATGTCTACTGATGGTGGTTACACTTACCCTATCACTTTAGCGACTAACGTTCCTAATAATGGCTCTGCAACGATCACGGTGCCAATTGTTACAACAACTCAAGCTCGTGTGATGGTAAGAGGCGCAGGAAATATTTTTTATGATATCAATAATACAAATATTACGATACAAGCATCCGAGTTTGTGATGAATTATAACACACAGTCAACTGGCGTTTGTCCTCCAAATAATGCGGTTTATACATTTACCTATAATACGTTTTTAGGATTTAACGAAACAACAGTTTTCTCGGCAACAGGTTTACCAGTTGGTGCAACAGCAGTGTTTAGTCCTTCTTCAACGTCATCAAACAACACGGTTGTAACTATGACAGTTAGTGGATTAACGTCTGGCATGGCTGGTTCTTATGCTGTTTCGGCAATTGGAACTGCAAGCACCGTTACAAAAACTAATACATTAACATTAAATGTATTGTCTCCTACACCAAATCAAACGTCTTTATCTTCGCCAGCAGATTTAGCAACAGGCGTAACCACTTCTGCTAATTTAAGTTGGGCAGCAGTTGCAGGACCAGGCATTACCTATCAAATTCAAATTGCTACAGACGCTGGATTTACAAACATTGTAGATAACGTTTCTGGATTAACGACTAATTCTTATTCATCATCTTCATTACTTTCTTCAACAACGTATTATTGGAGAGTAATGTCAATGAACGCTTGTGGTTCATCTGCTTATTCTACGCCATTTTCATTTACGACTAATTCTTGTAATATGTTAACTAGTGTGAATGTGCCAGTTACGATTTCGGCAACAGGTACGCCAACGGTGACTTCGACTTTAACTGTAAGTACAACAGGTACTATTACAGATGTAAATGTAGTTGGTTTAAATGGAACACATTCATATATGAGCGACTTAGCATTTACATTAAAGAGCCCTGCAGGAACTAGCGTTGTTTTATTTTCAGGAATTTGTACAAGTCAAAATGATTTTAATTTAAGTTTAGATGATGCCGCAGCCGCCGGCGCAATTCCTTGTCCTCCAACCACTGGAGGCACGTATCAATCTCAAGCAGCATTAAGTGCTTTTAATGGGCAGCTAGCTGCTGGTGTTTGGACATTGACTGTTGTGGACGATGCCAATCAGGATGGCGGTGCCTTAGCAGGCTGGGGATTATCTATCTGTACCAATGTAGTCACAGGAATTAATCAAAACACTTTCGAAAACATTACTAGTATTTATCCTAACCCAACTAATGGTATATTTAATTTATATATTGGTTCACAAGTTGAAGAACAGTTTACGTATAAAGTAACGAATAGTTTAGGGCAGTTAATTGTATCAGAAAAAATGGACGCTAATAAAACGCAAAGCATTGATTTATCAAGCAATAGTGCAGGAGTTTATTTTGTAACCATACAAGGTGCAAACGGTATTAAAACAGAAAAAATTATTTTACAGAAGTAATATTAATCTATGTGACACAAAAAAGGAGCTATTTTTTGATAGCTCCTTTTTTATTAAACAAATTACTTAAAAATAACGATGTCCAATTAAATAATTGGTTACATAATCATGTACACCATCTTCTAAACTAGTAAATGGTTTTTTGTAACCTTGCGCAATCAATTTATTCATGTTAGCTTCCGTAAAATATTGATACTTATCTCTAATATCTATGGGCGTGTCAATAAACTCAATATTAGGTTCTTTACCTAATGCTTTAAAAGTAGCTTTTGCTAAATCTAAAAACGGACGCGCTTTTCCGCTACCTAAATTATATATACCATTTTTTAATGGAGCTTCGTATGCAAAATACAATACATCAATTAAATCTTTTACATATACAAAGTCGCGTAATTGTCCACCATCTGTATAATTGGGATTGTGGGAACGGAATAATTTCACTTGTCCTTTTTCGTTGATTTGATTAAAGGAATGAAAAATCACTGATGCCATGCGACCTTTGTGATATTCATTTGGCCCATACACATTGAAAAATTTAAAGCCCGACCATTTTGGAGGACTTGTTTTTTGTGCAATAGCCCATTTATCAAAATCGTTTTTACTATCTCCGTATGGATTTAGTGGTTTTAATAAATTTATTTTTGTTTCGTCATCATCATATCCAAACTCTCCTAAACCATAAGTAGCGGCCGAAGAAGCGTATACCATAGGGATAAAATGCTTGGCGCAAGTTGTCCAAATAGATTTAGTGTAATTTAAATTCAATTCGTTAAATAATTCTACATTAAACTCAGTGGTATCTGTGCGAGCTCCAATGTGAAACACAAAAGTAACTTCGGGAGCATGTTCTTCAAACCACGATAAAAATTCGGAACGATCAATTTTTTGAACAAAGTTTTTAGTGTGGTAATTATCAATTTTTTGCTCTTGCGAAAAATCATCCACTAAAATTAAATGCTCTAATCCTTCGTTATTTAATTTGCTAATTAAACAACTTCCTATAAAGCCTGCGGCACCTGTAATGACAATCATTGTATTATTTAATGATGGTTAATTTTTTTGTAACAGTAGTGTTTCTAAACGACATCTGAACACTGTAGTTTCCAGATGGTAATGCGTTTACATTTAAAATATAATCTACATTGCCAGCCGATACGTTTTTAGTTTCGATGTAAACTAATTCGCCTAAAGTATTGTAAACGTTGATTTTCACAAATTCATCATTTTTTAAAGAGAAGTTTAGATGACAAACATCGCTTGTTGGATTAGGAAATACGTTTAATTGAATTGCTGTTTGTTCGTGTTCTTTAATTCCAATCACTACTTCTGAGTTTGTGTTTAATTTTACTTCAGCGGCATTTAAAATTATTTTTTCATTAAGTCCTGCATTGTATTCGCTAATAGTGGCTATTAAATAAATGTTGTCTGAATTAAATCTAAACTCTCCAGCAATTGCGGTTGGTAAGACGTACGAATACGTTTTTGAATAGGTTTGACCAATAGTTGAACCATTACTTGGTATGATACCCGAAGCGCCGTAAGCACCATCAGCAATATGATTAATAACGTATTGGTGTTTGTATGAGGCGGCGCTCATTACATAGTTACTGCCAATTAAATTACCGTACTGGTAGTAGGGCGATGCAGGAATGCTATATAAAGCATTGTGCTGATTCCATTGATTGTCTGTACTATCACTAAGTGGACCGTATACATTATTTTCTTTAATGTATAGGTTAAGTCGATAATCGCCTTTTACATCACCCACAAACGTGCTCGATACAGTGGCATCAATTTGATTAGTTGTTGAATTATAACTGATATTTGTAATGGTAACGGTGGCAGGCACTTTCATGGCTAAACGTTGCGTGATATAGTTATTCCAATTTGGAGTTTTAACTGTCGTTGCTTTATTGGCAGCAAAGTAATAACGGTCAATTAGTGCGTTTGGAAATTCAGGATAATAATCAGTAACTAAAACATCACCATTTGCCGTAGACATATTATCGCCATCATGAATGGAAGCGGCGATGACATTTGTGTTCGTACTAACGATTGATTTTAAAGTCGTGTAACCGTCTGGAGACCAAGCGTGCGTTGCTCCAGTAAACTGTTCTAACAATACTTTTTTAGTTGGCGAGGAAGAAGATATGGTTATAGAACCAGTGATAGTGTCGTTGCTAGCAACTTGATCAGCTTGTGCGTTAATGGCACTTGTCCAAATTCTAAAATTATTATAAACAGGAACTGAAGAATTATATAATGTCGAAAATGCAATTTCTCTGCTTTCTAAATAATTTAAAGCAGGCGATAATAATTTTGATTCAGAAATGATTGTGCCGTTATTCATTTTGTAATTAATGGTAAGGTTGGTGATAGGAGTATAGCCATTATTTTTAAATGTGGCTGAAATCACATTGTTTGTATTTACCGTAGAGTATTTATAAATAGCGTGAGATATTGTACTTGCATCAAATTGGGTCGATATATTTTCTACTTTAATATCATCCAACCATAATTGGTATTTATCGGTTGAACCGTTTTTAAAAGCTATGCGAATGGTTTGTCCGTTAAATGCAGAAAGCGATAGGCCTCTTGTTTGCCACGTATTAGATTCGGCTGTTTTACTGTACATTAAATTTGTAAAATCACTTAAAAGCGGAGTAGGAGCTGTGCTTGTAGTTACATACACTTCGTACCCATCCGCATTATTTACATCTGGCGACATAGATTCCCAAGTTAAAACACTATTTGCAGCAACAGTAATGGTTGGTGTAATTAACCAAGCACTTGCAGTACCTATTGGTTTTAGCCAAGATGTAGAAACTGCAAAAGTATCTGATGGATTTGTAGACGGCACATAGCTTAACCAAGCTTTTTGTTTTTGCCCGTTTGCTCTAAACGGAAAGTTACCGCTTAAAGTATCAGCAATTAAGTTCCCATTATTGATCGAAAACATTCCTGTAGGAACGTCGGCATACAAATATGTTTGCGAAGCATTATTGGTTGCTGTGGTTAAGGCTAAGTTATTAAATCGTTCGCTGTAGATAACTTGAGCAAACGATTGTTGTAAACTCAACGAAAGGAACAATAAGTACAGTATTTTTTTAAGCATAGTATAAAAATAGTGAGGGCTGACATTTTTGTCAAGCCCCACAAAAATAGGGTTTTTAATTAAAAAACAGTCTTTATGAGTAGCAATTTGGTTAGCAGAATGCTATTTTTAGTTAAAATGGGGTAAAAAGCAAAAGGCTTGATGTTTTTACACCAAGCCTTTTGCACTTTAAACTAAAAAAAGAAAAATTATTTTGTTACCGATAATTTTTTAGTTACTGAACCAGTTTCAGAAGCAATTACAACATTGTAAATACCAGCAGCAAATTGTTTAGTATCTATGTTTACTTTATTAGAACCTGCATTTAAAGCAGAAACTGTTTGGTAAACAATCTGTCCTACGTTATTTAATACAGAAACTGTAACATCTGAAGAGTTTATAACAGAAATACTTACAGAAGTTTCGTTAACTGTAGGGTTAGGGAATAAATCAACAGAAGAAATATTAGCATCTACATTGTTGATCCCAGTTGAACCAGATAAGTTAATTTGATCAACGAACATGTTGTTTCCATAATCACTTGTTGCAACAAACTTCACTAACACAGCAGCGTTATTCGCATAAGCTGATAAATCAACAGTTTCCGCTCTCCAATCAGCAGCAACTGGCACATAAGAGCTTGCGCTAGCAGCAGCAGTATTTAATGCAGCACCAGCTTTGCTATATAAAGTTGTCCATGTAGCACCACAGTCTGTTGAAACCATAACTTCTAATTGATCATTTTCAGGAGGTGAAGAGTAAGGTGCAGAAGCAACATCAAAATTTAAATTTGCAGTTGAAAATCCTGCTAAACTTAGAGGAGGTAAAACTAAATCATCAACATCACCAGGAGCTGCAAAATAAGCAGGGTATCTAACTGATTGAGTTGTTCCTTGACTTCCAGCAGCAGTTGATCTAGCCCAAGTATTAGTACCACCATCAGGGTTAATTAAAAGCCAGTTTGTTGGTGGGAATGTTGCTAAAGAAAAACTTTGTGCAATTGGAGCAGGTCCATAAGCACCAATAACTGAGAATTTTGCTGTTGTTGCATTGTTACCTAAATTATAATCTAAAGCACCATTTACGTTTGAAGCAATGTTTAAAGAGAAAGTTTTTGCGCCAGCAGTTAAACCAGTAATAGGATTTAAAGCAACCGTAGTTGTTGCACCAGCAGCTAAATTACCAGTCCAGTTAACAGATGCGCCGTTAGCTAAACCATTAACAAATGGATTAATAGTCATACTTGTAATAGCGTTAGTGCCATTGTTTTCAATAACAGCAGTAGGATTTAAAGATGTATTACAAGTCATAGCAGGTAATCCAGAAACAGATGATGCAGCAGCATCATTTTGTAAAGCAGAAGCAGCAGCTAAACCAGCTTGTAAAACATATTTATTAGCATCATCTTGGATAAAACCAACCATTTCTACTTCGCTCTTATCCCAAATATATGCTGGTAAAGGGCAAGATACTGTAAACGTTTGAGTTTGACCAATTGTCCAAGTGTTAGCCATAGCAGTACCACTTGTTAATGTAGGGAAAGATTTACGAGCAACCCAGTGAAAATCTTTTTCACCATTTGATCCTGGAGCAACTGCATAAATAACTTCTTTTTCAGTCATTACTAAACGGAACTTTAAGTTTGTTCCAGTAGTAGTGTAGTTACCAGTAGCCGTTAATGTAACACTAACAGTTATTGTACTGAATGTTGCATCCCAAGCTCTAGTCATTGCAATTGTAAAGGGAGATGTAACTGCAGCAGAAGCATCTAATAAAGCAGCATCTACGTAACCTGGATGATCAGATGTTGCACCAAATACTACTTGACTTTGACCATCTTGACGACCGCTTGGAGCAGACGAAATACCATAATAAGCATCTCTTGCATCAATTTCAGTTTTATTTTGCTGATATAAAGAAGTTAAAGATGTTGGAGCACTTGGAATAGCAACTTGCCACTTTAATGGAATAGTGTTGTTTGAATTTATTGCTAAAATAGGGTCAAGAATTGGATTTGTTCCTGCGCATGGCGGACAATTCTCTCCAGTGAATTCTTCGTATAATGACATACGAGGGCTTTGAGCAAAACCAAAAGTGGTAAGTGCTAAAAAACTTAAAAGTGTAGTTGTTTTTTTCATGTTATTGTTGTGTTATTAGGTTATTATTTATTTACTGTGAATTTTTTTACAATTTTTGTTTTGCTGGAAGATATTGTTGCGAAATAAATGCCAGAGCTTAACGATTCAGAATCAATTGCAACACTATTTTTACCTATTGATAAATCGATATATTTTGTTGAAATTATTGCACCCAAACTGTTAGTTATTGATAACGTTGCGTTGTCAATCGTCTTATTAGAAACAACAGTAATATGCGCTTTATTAATTGCTGGATTAGGATAAACATTAGAAACAGAAGAGAATAATTGAGAATTTTCTTTTACAGATACGGCATCGTTATAATATATTGTAAAGGTAAACACATCATTTGCATCGTTTACATTAAAAATTTCATATCTAATATGAGATATACCGGGATTTACTCCTTCTTCTAAATCTAATAAATACATTAAATTTTGTGATTGTAAATTGTCATTTGCTGTCCCACTAGCGGTAAGTGTAATTGATAATGGAGATACCAAAGTAGTAGGACCATAGCAATTACCAGAACCTACACAAAAATAAGCGCTTGCACCCAGATTTAAAATATCATCAAAACGTCTAAGTTTATAAATCTTTGTTGTAGTTGAAGTGTTTTCTACATTAATTTCAGTAGTTATGTGTTCGTTGCTGGTTGTTGCAATAGTAATAGTACTATTGTTAGCTATTGGCAGCTGACCATTTGTGAAATCGTTTACAATCACTGATGATTGGGCATGCATGTAAATGTTTCCAATAAATAAGATTGATGCTATAAGTAAAAGTTTTTTCATGCATATAGGGTTTATCTGATTATTAATTAATTCTTAATACAATATTATGAAATAAAAAACAAAAACAATAATACTATTTGAAAATAAATAGTATTCCTAACTAGGGTTTGTGAGGCAATAAAATAATTAAATACAGTTCAAAACATCAATAAAATGGACAGTAATGGAAATATAAACTGCTTTTTATGGTAATAATTAAAGGAAACTTGATAATTTCAAAATTGAGATAATTTATTGGAATCCTAATTAATGTAATTACCTATTTTTTATAGAAATTCATTTCATCCAAATACTGCCAAACTGCTTGCGGCAAAAAGAAAGAGACGTTTTTTTTGTCTTTTATCGCTTGTCTAATCATGGTAGAGGAAACTTCCATTAAAGGAGCCTCTGTCATAATAACGTTTGGATGCGTTTTCATCCCGATATCTATCGGGACTCCTGAATTTGGCCGAGGGTAAACATATAATTTGTGGTTTTTCAGGATTTCCTCGTAGTTTTTCCATTTAGTAAAAGACTGTAAATTGTCTTCGCCCATAATTAATGAAAATTCATGTTTTGGGTATTTCTCCTTTAAATGAGCCAATGTATTAATGGTATAAGAAGGTTGAGTGAGCCCAAATTCAATATTACTGCTTTTTAGTTTATTAGTGTCGCCAATAGCTAAATTAACCATGTGTAGGCGTTGATTTTGGTTTAAAAGAGATGATTTTTCTTTTAATGGATTATGCGGAGACACTACAAACCAAACCTGCTCCAAATCAGTAAATGAAGCCATATAGTTTGCTAGCACCATGTGTCCCACATGAACAGGATTAAAAGACCCAAAAAACAAACCAATATGCATAAAACAAAATTAAACATCATTTTCGATTTATTGTGCATTTTTTAATCAGCTAAATATGTAAATTAGCCTGTGCTTTTTAAAAACCTTATAGGGCAAATGCCCGTAAAACAAAAATTACTAAACATGTTGCAAGATGGGCGTGTGCCTCATGCTTTAATGTTTACTGGCCCCGAAGGAAGTGGTAACTTGCCCGCTGCTTTTGCTTTTGTACAGTATTTATTTTGTCAAAACAAACAGCAACACGATTCGTGTGGAGTTTGTGGCTCGTGCTTAAAAGTGAGTAAATTAATTCATCCCGATTTACATTTAGTGTTTCCAATTCCTCTCAGTAAGCATGTTCGAACGAGTAATGATTTGTTGCCTGAGTTTAGAGAAGTATTTATTGAAACCCCCTATATTACTGTTCACGATTGGTTTGATAGTTTAAGTGCTGAAAATAAACAACCGACAATTCTAACAGATGAAGCCAATGATATTTTAAAAAAATTGTCTTACACAAGTTATGAAGGTGGCTATAAGATCATGATTATATGGCAGCCCGAAAAAATGAATGCTTCGGCCGCCAATAAGCTTTTAAAAATATTAGAAGAACCACCTGAGCAAACTTTATTCTTATTGGTGTGTAATCATCCCGATCAATTATTGGCAACAATTATTTCGCGCGTACAGCAAATTTCGTTTTATAAAATAGATACAGAAGATATTGTAAAAGGATTGCAAGAACAATTTGATTGCCAGCCAATAGCAGCTAAACAAGCAGCACTATTGAGTGATGGTAGTTATAGAGAAGCGCAATTACTATTACAGCATTTAGATGGAGGAACAGCCTATTTGCAAAATTTCAGAACCTTTATGTTAATTGCTTTAAAGTTTGATGCCATTAAAGCGGTTGCTTGGGTTGATGAAAATGCTCGTATTGGAAGAGAAAAACAAAAGCAATTTTTGCAATACGGGTTAGAAATTTTTAGAGATTGCTTAATGTTTAATTTTGGAAGCGTTGATTTAGTAAGACACTCTGGTGAAGAAAAAGAATTCATTACAAAATTTGCTCGTTTTGTGCATCAACGTAATTACGAAAAACTCCTAGAAGAATTCAATTCTTCTTTTTATCATGTAGAGCGTAATGCAAATCCTAAAATTTTATTTATGGATTTAATTATGAAAACGAACGAGTTGATTAATCGCCCTGCGTAATAAAAACAAAAGCTTACTCTAACGAAATTGTTAAATACTGAGTACTCTTAGTGTTATAAAATTTCATAATGTGTGTTGTAAAATAAATTATACTAAATCATTCATCTAAATGAGATTGTAAGTTTTACAATAAAGACAATTTGAGCAGGATACATAAAAAAGCACCAATAGAAGGTGCTTAATTTTTTAAACGTATCCGTTATGCTATTCTTTTGCAACAATTAATTTATAAGTTACTTCGTAGTTGTCAATTGTTTGCTTCAAAAAATAAATTCCAGTTTCTAAATCTATTAAAGATACAGATTGGTTGTAATCTCCTTTTGGTTGCGAAATTAGTGGTTGGATAATTTTTAAACTTTTCCCCAAAAGGTTATATAATTCGATTTTTACAAATGAATTAGCGTGTAAAGCATATTGCAGTTTGAATTGAGTTGTAGCGGGATTTGGATAAATGTTTATAGAATAATTATCAGAATTTAATTCTCTTACTGAAACATCAGAATTGGAAGCATTGCTTGAAGGAACTATTTTTGCCGAATCAACTACAAATCCTAAATTAGTCAATTGGTTGCCATTTATAGAAACATGATGTGAAGAAGCTGTGTCTAGACCTGGAATATCAACTAAAACAAAATAATCGCCATTTGGTAAATTACTAAATATATAATCACCGTTAGAATTAGTTGTAGTTTGCGCAAATAATTGCCCTCCAGGGTTTTTACCTCCTTTTACAATTACTCCTCCAATAGGAGTTCCTGGTACAGTTACGCCTGAAGTTTTTTGACCGTATTTTTGGCCTTCGACAATTTTACCTGATATAGCTCCATTGCCAGAGCCAACTAACGCATCATAGGGCTGAGAGAAAAAATTGGCAACAAAGCTATTAGAGCAAATATTATTATAAACAGTTGCTTGATTCCATGATTTTGCTGTATCTGAATATGATATTTGATATAAAGGTGAAGAGGGGATAAATTTTAAAATGTAACGTCCACTATCGGGAATTGCCATAGTAAATGAAGGCGTAGATACAGTTTGATATCCTACAGAATCCATCATAGCACCCGTGGTGGTTTTTCTATAAATAATTACTTTTCCGTTAGCGCTTGCAGTGGGATTAATATTGCAACTAAATGTTCCTGTACATTGAGCGGTTGAGATTAAACTACAACCAATAGAAAGTACTAAACTTAATAATAGATTTTTCTTCATGACTTCGTAATTTTAAACAAAATTATAAAAAAAAATACTATTACTCCAAACCAAAACTATTAATTTTTTTTAAAAAAATTAGTATTTCTGCGTAAGATCAATCTGTAAGAACTTTACTTAAAAGTTGCTCCCATTAATTCTCTGTTCATACGTGCAATATTTTCCAAAGAAATTCCTTTAGGGCATTCAGCTTCGCAGGCGCCTGTATTTGTGCAGTTACCAAATCCTTCCTCATCCATTTGCGCAACCATTTTTAATACTCGCTCTTTACGTTCAACTTGTCCTTGAGGTAATAATGCTAATTGAGATACTTTTGCCGAAACAAATAACATAGCTGAGCTGTTTTTACAAGCTGCTACGCAAGCTCCACAACCAATACAAGCAGCTGCTCCAAAAGCCTCATCTGCATCTGTTTTAGGAATTAAAATGTTATTTGCATCTTGAGCATTACCTGTGTTTACAGAGATATAACCGCCACTCGCAATAATTCTGTCAAATGCACTTCTATCAACTGCTAAATCTTTAATTACCGGAAAAGCACCACTTCTCCATGGTTCAACAATAATTGTATCTCCCGTTTTAAACGAACGCATATGTAACTGGCACGTTGTTACACCTTGTTTAGGCCCGTGTGGACGACCATTGATGTACATACTGCACATACCACAAATTCCTTCGCGACAATCATGATCAAAAGCGATGGCTTCTTTTCCTTCGCTAATTAATTTTTCGTTTAATACATCAAACATTTCTAAAAACGACATGTCTGTTGAGATGCCTGTTAATTGATGCGTTTCAAAACTACCAGTTGCTTTAGTGTTTTTTTGTCTCCAAACTTTTAAAGTTAGATTCAATTCTGTTCCGTTTCCTGATCCCATAGTAATTAGTGATTGGTGGTTAGTGACGGGTGATTAGCAAATAAACTAAGCACTAGTCAATTTTTTTTTTTATTCTTGTTTTTTATTGCAGTTATTAAACTATTAATCATTTTTGATTCTTCTTCAATGAGCGTTCTCATTTTTGTGAGTTCTTCTTGATTTACAAATCCAAGCTTTTGTGATAAAATAAATCCTGAGAGTAATTCTCCTGCACTTCCCCTTGCGTGTCCCAGTTGCAAAATAAAAGTAGCAGATGATTTAATTGAACCTTCAGAAATATTTAGTGAAATAGAAGTAGATGCTCTTCGCAACTGCGAAGTCAATCCGAAAATTTCATCTTTTGGGAACTTACTTGTTAGCTTATAAACCTCAACTGCAATATTGATAGCTTTTTGCCAAACTAATAAATCTTCAAAAGAATTAATTTTACTCATCACTTAACTCTATTCACTAATCACTATTTGTAAGAACGTTGTGCAATTTTAATATTCTCGTATTTTAACTCTTCTTTATTTAGTTCCCAGTCGCTCACACCTTTATATTCCCATGCAGAAACGTATGCAAAGTTTACATCATCACGTTTTGCTTCACCTTCTTCCGTTTGGTGTTCTTCGCGGAAATGGCCTCCACAACTTTCTTCTCTCTGCAAGGCATCCTTACACATTAACTCTCCCAACTCAATAAAATCGGCTACACGGCCAGCTTTTTCTAAATCAGGATTAAACTCATTGGCTGTTCCTAACACACGCACATCGCTCCAAAATTCTTTACGTAAAGCTTGAATTTCAGCAATAGCATCTAATAAACCTTGCTTATTACGAGCCATACCACATTTATTCCAAATAATTAATCCTAAACGTTTATGGAAACTTTCTACTGATTTAGTGCCTTTTATATTTAAAAATTTATTGATTAAATCTGTTTGTTCTTTTAATGCAGTCTCAAATGCAGGATGGTTTGTTTTTAATTTATCAATTGAATCTGATTTATCTTTTTCAGCACTCATACGAGTTACTTCTGCAGATAAATAAACACCTAACGTATAGGGAATAACAAAATAACCATCTGCCAAACCTTGCATTAATGCAGAAGCCCCTAAACGGTTAGCACCATGATCAGAGAAGTTAGCCTCACCTAAGGCGTATAAACCTTTTACAGTTGTCATTAAATTATAATCTACCCATAAACCACCCATTGTGTAGTGAACTGCAGGATAAATACGCATTGGAACTTCGTATGGATTTTCGCCCGTAATTTGCTCATACATCGTAAATAAATTACCATATTTTTCTTTTACGACAGCTTTTCCTAAAGTCATAATTTGCTCATGACTTGGGTTATGAATATTTTGCTTAATAGCTTCTGTTTTTCCGTAACGAGCCGTATTAAATGCAAAATCTAAATACACCGCCATTTTTGACTTACCAACTCCATATCCAGCATCACAACGCTCTTTGGCTGCGCGAGAAGCTACGTCACGAGGAACTAAATTTCCAAACGCAGGATAACGGCGCTCTAAATAGTAATCTCTTTCTTCTTCAGGAATATCTGTTGCCTTACGAGTATCATTTTCTTTTTTGGGAACCCAAATACGTCCATCGTTACGCAACGATTCAGACATTAACGTTAATTTAGATTGGTGATCACCAGAAACAGGGATACAAGTTGGGTGAATTTGCGTGTAGCATGGATTTGCAAAAAATGCTCCTTTTTTATGAGCTTTCCAAGCAGCAGTAACATTACTTCCCATAGCGTTAGTAGATAAGTAAAATACATTACCGTAACCACCTGTACATAATAAAACGGCATGACCAAAATGTTTTTCCATTTCGCCAGTAATTAAATTACGCGCAATAATTCCACGAGTTACACCATCAATAGTTACAATATCAAGCATTTCGTGACGGTGACATAGTTCGATGTTACCAGAACCTACCTGACGTTGTAAAGCAGAATATGCTCCTAATAATAATTGTTGCCCAGTTTGACCAGCTGCATAAAATGTACGTTGTACTTGAGTACCACCAAACGAACGATTGCTAAGTAATCCACCATATTCACGAGCTAATGGAACGCCTTGAGCAACACATTGATCAATAATACTAGTTGATACTTCCGCTAAACGATGAACGTTTGCTTCACGGGCTCTGTAATCACCACCTTTTATTGTATCGTAAAATAAACGGTACGTGGAGTCGCCATCATTTTGATAATTTTTTGCAGCATTAATTCCTCCTTGTGCTGCAATTGAATGCGCACGACGAGGAGAATCTTGAAAGCAAAATACTTTTACTTTGTACCCTGCCTCAGCTAATGTTGCAGCTGCAGATGCACCGGCTAATCCTGACCCTACAACTAAAACTTCTAAACTACGCTTGTTAGCTGGATTTACAAGAGCTATGCTTGAACGGTATTTTGTCCACTTCTGTTCTATGGATCCTTCAGGTATTTTTGAATCTAATTTACTCATATTGAAAAATTAAGAATGTAAGGTTGAATATTTTAATTATTTAATGATGCCTAAATACATTAGTATTGGCATTAATGCGAAAATGAATGGAATAAAAATTGAAAAATAAATACCCACCTTTTTAATGATTGGTGTATATAATTTATTATTTAGCCCTAAAGTTTGGAACGCCGATTGAAACCCATGTAATAAATGGTATGCTAACGAAATCATTGCTAGTGTATACAAAATAACTACCCATAACATTTTAAATGTTTCTTGCATAACTGCATATAAATTTTCGTTGCCGTTAGCGTCGTGTCCTGGTAAACCAGTAAAGCGAGATTTTACCCAAAAGTGTATTAAGTGAATAATTAAAAACATTAATAATAAAGTTCCTAATAATCCCATTGAGCGGCTGTACCAAGAAGAGTTTGCAGCTCCATCTACTTTTAAATATCCAACAGGACGCGCTTTTTTATTTTCTAAAGTTAAAATTAAGGCCTGAAAAACATGAATTATTAATCCGGCAAATAGCACAAGTTCTCCAGCTCTGATTAGCCAATTGTGCGCCATAAAATCAGCACCAATGTTAAATGTTAAACCGCCATCATTAAAAAAGATTAGGCAATTAATAAAGCAGTGCACTACTAAAAATGTAATAAGGAATAAACCTGTTGCGCCCATTACAACTTTTTTTCCGATTGATGTTTTTAAAAATCCTTGACTCATAAAGTTGATTTTGTTGTTTTAATTATTTTATGATTTTCCCATCATTTTCATAAAAATTATACTTTTTTGAACGATGGGGAATTCATAATAGAAATTGTATTTAATTTTTACTTCGCAAATGTATAATTGTGAAGCGTTTATTGCAATAAAATTTAGTGCTTTTATCAACTTAATAACAAGAATAAGCCTAATTTGGTTTAAACAAGGATGAAATATTGCTTATTTGGAATAGTTCTAAATTCTAGCGTGCTATTTTATTGTTTTTTAAACATCGGTAATCACATCAAAGCCTTTAAAACTTCCCACGATAGCAAGTCCAGTTACATTTTTTGCTACTTCTTTATTTTTAATTTTTTCTGCTATTTGATTTAAAGTAGAACCTGAACCAACAGCATCATCAATTAGCAAAACGTGTTTAAAGTTTCGATTATCCACAACCGCAAAGGTATTTTCGGCGTTTCTAATGCGCTCATTCATTTTTGATAATGACTTTTGAGGAATTGGAATAATGCCACTTATTTTTTGAATCTCTATATGCGGTAAACTTAAATTTAGTTTTTGCTGAATGAATTTCATTATTTGCACTTCTCTCCTTACCGTTGGCGGGACAAACGCTACAGCATCTACTTTGTGATTCTTGATGAAATCTTTGATTTGTTTTTCAATTTCGTTCATCATAATTTGCATTAGGTATTTATTTTGCCCCTGTTTAGCATAATGTAATAAAGTTCCTAAGCGTGTTTTTCCAAATCGCTCAATCGCATAAAAATCAAGGTAATAAAGCTTGTTAAGCCAAATTTTTTTATACTCTTTTGTGTTTACGAGTTTATCTGTGCCATCAATAAAACCTGATTTATCATGATATTTTTTATATTTATCTTTTGTTATTATAAATTCTTTTGCTGTTTTTTCAATTGGCAAATTACGCTGTTGGCACCAATAACTAAATGCTTCAATTCCATCTAATAAATTTCCCACATCGGTGACAATTAAAAAATTTTGAGCTAAATAAATTAATTCGTCTTCCGTTAAATTTAAACTAGGAATTTCCTTTGCTTTTTTTGTTTCAGATAATTTGCGATAAATAGTTTTTGGAGGAGCCCCAAGTTTGATAATGATGTTGTTTTCCAACAATTGTTTAATGGCCACATGCACCATTTGCTTGGATACATTTAACTTATTAGAGATTTCATTAACAGATAATTCGTTATAAACATCTAATAGTTTTTCTATATTTTGTTTTACCGTCATTTGATAGTTGATAGTTTACTATCAACTATCAAATATAAAGCAATTTTTCTGAATTTTAAAATCTAAACAATAAATTATAAGTATTTGATTTTAAGTTTTATAGCGAGCTATTCGCCACAAAACATTGCGGTTTAATATATTAATGGACGTTATAATGCCAGCAAACATAGCCGAGCAAACTCCCACGGCGATAATATCTTGACCAGTTAGGTACAGATTTTTGTAGTTTGTTTTAGGGCGTAATTGTTTTAGTTCAAATCGTTCAGGGGTATGTTCTAAACCATAAATTTCTCCTTTATCATAATTACTAAAGTGCTTTGTAGATAGAGGAGTGGAGAGTTCGCAAATTTCAACTTTACCTTTTATTTGTGGTAATGTTTTGTATAATTTTTCGAGAAAAACGTTTTTCAAATCCTCTTTAACAGCCTCGTAATCAGCGCCACGTTTTTGCCACCTCATGTGTTCCCATTCTTGCATCCAATTAAATGGGTAGGAACCTAGTACTTGAATGGCAGCAGTACCCGGATGTTTTTTTGGCCATTCGCTATCTTTTGCTGAAGGAAATGAAATATAAAATACTGGCGATATACTGTTTTTGGTTTTTAAATGCAGTTCTCTCGTTTCATCAAACTTATAGTTTTCGTGGAGCCAAATATTATATTTCGGCAAATTTAGTTCTTCGTCGCTGGCATTTAAACCAACATAAATACATACATGTGACACCGAAGGCATCACTTTATTCAACGCTATCGTATTTTCTGGTTTTTGAAGTTCGGGTAAAATTAATTTATTGAATGTATTATGAGCGCCGGCATTGCTGATGATATTTTTAGCATATAATATATCGCCATTTTGCATGAGAACGCCAATGGCCGTATTGTCTTTAATAATAATATGCTTAACATCAGCTTTAATAGCAATCATACCGCCATGTTTTGCAATCACGTCTTCCATACTTTTATGGATGTTAGCTGCCCCACCAACTGGATAAGCTGCCCCATCAATATAATGTGCTACTACTAAAGCATGCACACCAAAACTACTTTGTTTGGGAGTTAAACCATAATTGCCGCATTGCGCACATAACACCGAAATTAGTTTTTCGTTTTTTGTTAAGCTACTTAATACTTTGTGAGTGGTTTGTTTTGAATATTTTAAAAAGTTTTTGCGTAGTTGATGTCCAACTAATTTGCTTAACCAGTTAGGCATTGATTTTTCTGAAAAAAATACAGAGGCGTGTCCGCTTACTTTATTTACTAGAGCGTAGTATTCTCTAATGGCATTTTCATCATTAGGAAAATACGCAATCATTTGATTGATTTGATTTTGCAACCCTTTTTTAAAGTTGTATGTCTCACCTTCAATAATGGCTTGGTCATAAATATCGCCCATATCTTCCCACTGCAATTTGCTATTGGTAATATAATCAAAGGCTTTACGAATGAGTGAGTTTGGATTATTTACTTGACCTATATAATGTGCGCCAACATCCCATTCAAATTTTTTACGTTTAAAGGTGTGCGAAAAACCACCAATGGCATAATGCTTTTCGAGGACTAACACTTTTTTACCTGACTTTGCTAAACAAACTGCTGTAGTTAATCCACCTACGCCCGAACCAATAATGATTGAATCATATTTGTTTTTGGTAAGCTCAGAGGTGTAAAGGTTTTTCAAGTGTTCAGCAGTGTTTAATTTTCAATACTATAAATACAAACAATCCTATAAATTGGTTTACCAAATGTAAACTTTTAAATGGTAATTTTACACTACAATAGTTCTGAATGTTAAATTTATTCGTGGTCTTTTAATAATGCTAGAGGTTGGTAAACGATGCAGCCAATGAGTTTGAGTATTTTTTTTCATTTCTAATAAACTTCCGTTTTGTAATACTATTGAAGTAGTGTCTTTTGTTACTTTGTGTTTAAAGGCAAATTTGCGTTCGGCACCAAAAGTAAATGAGGCGATGGAACCATCTTTTTGTAGCATTTTTTCTGCATCACTGTGCCAACTCATTCCTTCATTACCATTATGATAATAGTTTAATAAACACGAATTATAAGTAGCCTTAGTTGTTTTTTCTGCTAATGTTTTTAGGTCTAATAATTCTTTTGTCCATGGTAATGCTTTTTTAGTGGTGTTGGAATATGTATAATCAAAATCCTTGTCGCCATACCAAGCTACTTTTCGTGATGTAATAATATGTTTTCCAAAAATAATAGCTTCGTCATTTCTCCATTCGATGGTATTATATAATTGGTTAAAATAATGATTAGCTTCTGCTTGAGGAATGACTGTTCCGTAATAAAAAACAGTACCATCATAAGGTAGTAAGTTGCTGATTTGATTATCGGAGAATAGATCCATTTTAGACTTCTAAAATAATCAATTTGTTCTTTCGGAAGACGTATATGAATAATTTTAAAATCTAAATTAAATAGTAATAATATTAATGACTAACCGTGTATAGTAATAACGGGTACAGGACTATTAAATGCTACTTCATTTGTTATACTTGGGTAAAATAGCGTATGAAAAAAAGAATGTTTCTTTGGTTCAATAATAATGGCATCAATATCGTGGTATTTCACAAATTCTAATAAACCTTCGCTTACATCATTATCAGTTATGATAAATGTTTTATGAGTAACACTTTCTAAAGAATGTTCCACAGAAGAATCAACATGCGATTCTTTAAAATTTAAATTGTGATTTTCGGGAACAACGTGCAATACATTTAATGTAGCGCCTAAAATACTGTTTAGCGCTTTTACTTGTAGCAGAGAGGTGTTACTTTCAATATGTTCGTCATAATCGCAGGCAAAGGCTATATTTTTAATTTTTTTGTAGCTCGCATTTGGTGGCACAATAATTAAAGGTGTCATTGTTTCTTTAGAAACATTTACGGCAGTACTTCCCAAAAAAGCTTTCATTAATTTATTGCCGTGCCCACTAATTCCCATTACTGTAAAAGTGATATCGTAATTTTTATTGTATTCTACAATCACATCATTAGCATTGCCAATTTCTGCATAACACGTAATGTTAGTAATGGTGGAATGTTCTTGTTTAATTTTAGCGGCTAATTCTTCTAATAATGTTTTGTTATCAGCATTATTGTTAGGAATTGAATAACTTGTTAAACCAAATTCTGAATTCATAACAGGTAGTTGAGCTACATGTAGTAATAGTAAATCGGCCGATAAATTCTTAGCAAACTCAATTGCATAGTTTAATGCGTTTTTTGATGTGTCAGAAAAGTCGCAGGGAACTAAAATTTTATTCATGGCTTTAATATTAATGGGTAAAGCAAATTGCTCCAATCAAATTTAAAAAGCTTTTCATGCTTTATATATGACAATTGTCATAATTATAAACTGTAAAAAATCATGAATTCGCATAGTGATTTAAAATTTAAATAAAACAAAAACGCTTGCCGAAAAAATTTCGACAAGCGCTCTCTATTATTTAAAAATAAAAACTACTCTTTAATAAACTTAATGGCTTTACCCGATTTTGAATCTTGAATAAAATAAACGCCTGATGTTAAGTTGCTCACATCAATTTTACTTAGCCCATTAATTGATTGTGATAAAACAATATCTCCTAAAACATTAGTAATTGAAATTTGTGTTTGTTCTTTTACTTCAATGTTTAAGATAGATGAAGTTGGATTAGGGTAAATTAAAAAAGCATTTGCTGTATTTATTTCATTAACTCCAGTTGTTAAACATAATGGATTTAATGTGTTATTAAAAGGAGCCCCCATTAGATAATTAGAAACAGCTCCTGTTCTTGTAAAACCAGCTAAAGAACAATTGTAATTATTTCCAGAAGCATCAGATGTTGAGGTAATGCTTGTATTATTACCTTCAGGAATTCCCTCATTAAATTTGTAATATGCTTTTAACCCTGTTTCGTTTCCGATTAATTCTGTATTCATTGATTGATTAATTTCAGCACATGTTCTGGTAACAGTCCAAACTCTGGCTTCATCTATTGTTCCATTCCAAAATTGACTTAAACTTGGATGACGGCCAAATGTTAAACCGCCAGTAGCAGTTGCCAGGCCCCCCGCAGTCGTTACTGAGCCAGTTAATACTCCATTTTTGTAAGCTCTTAAAGTTGTTCCGTCATAAGTAGCGGCAAAATGATACCAAGTATTTGCTAATAAACTGCCATATGAAGCGGCGTAATAGCTATTTGTAGCATCTTGTACTGTTGCGCTTCCTCTATAAGTAGGAGTATTATGGTCCCAAACAATTCCCATATTTGCGCCATACATTGGACCGTTATATTCGGCACTAGTTGGAATATTCGGGCTTTTTGCCCAACATTCTAATGTCCAATTATTGGTAAAATCACTATACAGTATACCTGTATTTAATTGATCGTCTGTTCCATTCATGTTTAATGCTTTTCCGCTTGGGCCGCAAACCTCAACTGTACCTGTTGCTGCGCTCGAAACGCAACCTGCAGCATTAGCACCAATTACCGTGTAGGTTGTTGTGCTTGTTGGTGTAATAATACTTGAGCCAGTGCTAAAAGTATAGGAAGTTATTGGCCCGCCAACAGTTACATTAGGAGAAATAGTATAACTACTACCTGAGCAAAAGTAACCAAATTCGTTGGGTAAAACTGGGGTATTTACAACGCTAAATGTAACAACTTGAGGAGGACCATAACAACCGTTCACATCAGTTCCAAGTACTTGAACATTCCAATTACCAGGAACATTAGCAGTTGTGATGGAATAGATGTTCGTTGCTGTGTTTGTTTGCCCAGAAAATGAACTTGACCAACTATAATTAAACGCACCGCTTGCTGTAAATGTATTTTGAGCTCCACCACAAACGAGAGTAGCTGATGGAGTTACACTAACTGTAGGCAAAGCAAAAGTAGTAACAGCAACTCCTGAAGTAACTGCACCAGGGGCAACCCAGTTGGAAGCAGTACCTGACAATGCAAAATTAGTTAATGTTCCATTTCGATTAAAGCCAGAAGCGTCAAGGGCCGAAGTCACAGTTGAGTTACCGCCACCAGATAAACCTTGATTAAAATGAATATTAGTAACAAGACCAGGCGCGGTAGTTAGTATTTCACCGTCTTTATTATTTATAATTTCATCAATACATAATTGGCGGTTCCATACTCTAAACTCATCCATCGTCCCATTAAAATAGTTAAAACCAGCTTGGGTATTTTGTCCTAATCTAAGTGTGTTTGTAGTGCCATTTAAAGTAGAAACTTGAAAGGTAGAGATGGTTTCGACGCCATTGACAACAATTTTCATGTTGCCGCCAGATTTGGCACTAATGACTACATGATACCATGTCCCCGTCGTTAATACTGTTGGGCTCACCAAAATATGAGGTCCAAGGCTAGAATAAGTTAAGTGTTCAAAGTTTCCTGAAGCGTTTATCCTTAAACTAAGCGGCAAAGTAGCTACAGGTCCTGCTGAGGTAGTACCAGCAATAATGTTTCGGTTTACTAATGTGTTTAATCGAACCCAAACTTCCATAGTGTATTCTCCTGAATAGGTATACGGAACAGCAACATAATCGTTTGTTCCATCAAAACTTAATGCAGCTCCTGCTTGAGCATTCATTTTTGTTAGCATGCCTCCTAATATGGCCGCTACTAAAAGTAATTTTTTTATCATGTTATAATCTTTTACACAAAGGTGTTAAAGATTACAATACAAATTTTTTTTGTTTTGCAAGTAGCGCATTTGGATTTGTAAACTGCATGTTTTGTAAGTGCATTGTGTATATTAGTTTCTGCAATAAGATACGCGTTACAAAAAATTATAGCATGTGTTTATCTAAAATTTCAAAAAACTCATCTCTTCTATCTCTTGCCAAATCTATCAATACACCATCATTCATCACAATTTCACCTCGATTTTGTTTGTCGAATTTTTTCATTTGAAAAATATTAATCAAATAGCTACGATGAACTCTCACAAATTGAGAATACCCTTCAAGGGCTGTTTCAAAATATTTTAAATTTTTAGAAACCGTAATTGCTTTTTCTGATGCAGAATAGATGTGAGTATAAGATCCATCTGCCTTTATATATTGTACCTCGTTTATCTTAATAAAAATATATCCTGAGGCCGAAGGAATACTGAGGGTTTTAGGAAGTTGATCGTCGTAGTTGTCTATAAAAGTTTTTAATTTTTTTTCTTCTTCCGCTTTTGGATGTAATTTTTTTATTTTCTCAATGGCTTCTTCTAAATGATTTTCATTAATTGGTTTTAATAAATAATCAATGGCACTTAATCGAAATGCCTTTAAAGCATAATCGTTATAAGCTGTTGTAAAAACAATTGCTGGATTTATTTTCTCAATTAGTAATTGTTCAGCTAATTGTATGCCCGATTTTCCGGGCATTTCAATATCTAAAAACACCACATCTGGATGATGTTGCTTTATCAAGTCCAAACCCTGCGTGGCTTGTTCAGCTTCACCAATTACTTCTAAGTCATTTGAATGTTCCTCTAACATCATTAAAAGTAATTTTCGAGCCTGAGGCGAATCGTCGATGATTATCGCTTTAAGTTTAGTCATTTGATTTAATTTTAATTACTACCGAAGTGCCAATACTTTGATGATTGCTGTTGTATAAATCTAAGTAATTGATGGCAATGATACCAGGTTGATTTTGATTTAAAACAGTAACTTTATTAATGGCATCCGTTGAAAAAGATTGATGTTTTTTAGTATTGCTATCATTAATTATTTTCGATTGACTTCGTCCAACGCCGTTGTCGGTTATCGTCACATTTAATACAGTGTTTGTAGTATCCATCGCAAAAAGTATATCGAGCTTCTTTTCTCCAAGTTTATGCCTTAACCCATGTTTAAAGGCGTTTTCTATAAAGGGTTGTAAAATAAGGGATGGTAGAGCGGTGTGGCTAGTATCGATATTGTCATTTATTTGAATAGAATACTGAAACTCATCAATAAACAGCATCGACTCTAGTTCGATATATAATTTTAATAGTTCTATTTCTTCATCTAATTTTACCCACGACATGGAGCTTTGTTCTAATATTTTACGCACCAAATCAGAAAATCGTTGAAGATAACTTGCCGCTTTTTTTTTGTCGTTATCATAGATATAACTTTTTATAGAATTTAATACATTAAATATAAAATGCGGATTCATCTGAGCTCTTAATGCAGTTTCTTGTGATAGTTTTAATTGATGTTCGAGATTAATACGTTCTAATTCTTTTAATTGTTTTTTATGAATAACTTTTACGCGTTGCTTAAAAATAATAAGCGCAAGTAATATACAGGTAATCCCAATCATAAGATAAAACCACCACCTTTGCCAAAACGGAGGGTTTACTGTTCCATTAATTAGTACAGAATTAATGGAATCTTTTCCTAAATGATCTACTAATTTTATTTCTAAATTAAAGGGGCCAGAACTGAGAACGGGCAATTCAATTTGATTTATTTCTGCTGGCAAAAATATCCAAGAGTTGATAGTGTCTAATCGATAAGCATATTGAAACTGATTTTCGGAGCTTAATGCAACTGCATTCAATTCTATTTTTAGCTCATCTTTATAGTTTAGATTTAATGGCTTTTTATAATTAACAATGGAGTTATTGACCGAAATGTTTTTTAAATATATTTTTGAGGACGTAATTTTGTTATTTGTATGTAATGGTATTTGCTGAATACCTTTTGAAGTTGCCAACCATATATATTCAGAATCGATGTCTAAACCATCTATAGTATTTGATGCTAAACCAGATAATCTATTTTTAAGTTGCCATTCTTTATTTTTTAAATTATATATCCAAAGCCCTTTATTAGTTGCCGCAAATAAACAGGAATCATTTTCTTTTAATTGATAGCTAGTTGTATTTTGATTTAAAGTTGTGAGGATATGAGGAATTCTGTTGTTTTCTATTTCATAAACATTTCCGTTAAATGCTAAAGCATGTAATTTACTTTTATAAGATAGTGAAATAATTTGAATGCCATCAAGCAACGTTGTAATATATATCCAATGATTATTTTTAAATTGATAAACATCAATACCACTATTAGTAGCTACCCACAAACGATTTGTAATTTTATTGTAAGCAATAGATCTTGCCCATTTTTCATTTAAAACCTCCGTTTTTGAATTCTCGTCAGGACAATACCAAAAAGTGCCTTTTGAACTTGCAACAATATAATTATTCCCTATTTGTAAAACATCTTTAGCAGGAGGAAGTTTTTTACTTATGATTTTTGTTTTATTTTGCTTGAAATTAAAAACACTAGATTGAATTCCAAAAAAAATAGACTGTTTATCTTCCGCTAATGCAAGTGATTGTATATCCGACTTAGTAGCAAGTGAGAAGGTGTTTATACTATTATCATTTAATGTTAGTTCCCCAATTTTTCCATTAACTGAAGCAAAAAACACTGAAGATTTAGCGCATACTACTTTATTAATTTTTGTATTTCCATTTGCATCATCTTTTATAATCCATAATTTATTCGACAATTCAGGTATTCTGAGTAAGCCATCATGAAGTGTACTAAGCCAGTAAGAATGCTCGTCATCCTGAATGCCACACGAAAAAGCTTTGTCTTCATACAATAATTCGCTTTTGTCATGTTTAATATCATAAATTATAATTCCGCTATAGGTGTATATCCAAATACGATTTTGGTGGTCTTCTTCAACCCTAGTTATTTTTTTGTCTTTAAGAAGTGGATTTAAATTTTTGGAATAAAAGGGTTTTATGTTCCCTGCAACTAGGTGAAATATTTCTCCATCAACTTGACTAAAAATAATTTTTTGTTGACTATAGAATGTAAGTTGATATTCACCTGACACTTTTTTTTCTTGCCAATTTAAGGGATAACATGTTTCTATATCCTTTTTAATTCGAATTAATCCTTTCGGACCAAGGCACCAAAAAACATTGTCGTTATCTAAAAAACATGAATTTGTATAGTTGCCTGTTGGATATTTAATGGTAGACGCAAAATTTGCCCATGTATTTGTTTTAATAGAAAGTTTAGCAACACCTTCTTTATAACACACCCAAAGGTTGTTACTTTTATCAGTACAAATGTTTGAAACCGATCCTTTATCCCAAGCAGTCAATAATTTTAAAGAGTCGTTTTCAATATAAAATATCTGACCATTAAAATTATACATGTATATTTTACCATCTATCGCTTTTTCGAGTCCAGTTAATGAACGTGATTTTTGCAAAGGATGCTTATATTCATAATAACGTATGCCGTCATATTTATATAATCCAGCGTCAGTTCCTAGCCATATAAATCCTCTATTGTCCTGAATGATGCTGTAGATGGTTTGGTTTGGTAACCCCTCATCTGTTGTAATTGGGAATGCAACAGGGTTTTGAGCGTGTAAAATCTGTATTAGATTAAACACTATAAAAATATTTATGTAATAACTTTTTATCACAACTGTTTATAATAGTAAACAAAAAACCCTCTAAAATCAAATTGATTTAGAGGGTTTTTAGAGGTCCCGTCCAGGTTCGAACTGGAGTAGCAGCTTTTGCAGAGCTGAGCCTAACCACTCGGCCACAGGACCAATTTGTTATTGGTTTTATTATTTTAATGAAAATCCAAGAACGGGTAGCAAAAATAAGATTTTTTTAGCAACTTAGTCTAATTATTACAAAAAAATATGCAGATAAATTCAAAATTACCAAATATTGGCACTACCATCTTCACGGTTATGAGTGGTTTGGCTAAAGAACATAATGCCATTAACCTTTCTCAAGGCTTCCCAGATTTTGGTTGCCATCCTAAATTATTGGAATTAGCCCAAAAATACTTAACTGCTGGGTTTAATCAATATGCACCTATGACTGGGGCGCAGCCTTTAAGAGAGGTTATAAGCGAATTATTGCAAAATTGTTATGGCGCTGTTTATCATCCCGATACAGATATTACCATTACGGCTGGAGCAACGCAAGGTATTTATACCAGTATTGCTGCTTTTATTAATAAAGGAGATGAAGTGATTGTATTTGAGCCTGCGTATGATTGTTATATTCCAGCTATTGATGTGCATGGTGGCGTTGTAAAATCTATTCACTTAGAGTACCCAAATTTTACGATTAATTGGAACACGGTACGAAATACTATTACTGATAAAACTAAAATGATTATCATTAATTCACCTCACAACCCCAGTGGAACAACACTTTCCGAAAATGATTTGTTAGAATTGCAAAAACTAGTTGTCGGTAAAAATATCATTGTTGTGAGTGATGAAGTATACGAACACATGGTATTTGATGGAAAGCCTCACCAAAGTGTAGCGCGTTTTAAAGACTTAGCCGCACAATCTATTATTGTTTCTTCTTTCGGAAAAACCATTCATGCTACAGGGTGGAAAATTGGCTACGTGGCAGCACCAAAAGAGTTAATGATTGAGTTTAGAAAAGTACATCAGTTTTTAGTGTTTTGTGTCAATCATCCTTTTCAGTTGGCTTTAGCCGATTATTTAAAAGATGAATCAACGTATAAAGGCTTGCACCAATTTTATCAAGCAAAAAGAGATTATTTTCGAAAACTGGTTTCGGGATCTCGTTTTTTGATGGAGCCATGCACTGGAACCTATTTTCAGTTATTGAATTATAAAAATATTACCGATGAAAAAGACACAGATTTAGCGATAAGATTAACTAAGGAAAAAGGATTGGCCTCTATTCCATTATCAGTTTTTTATACGAATCAAGAACAGCAGCAATTATTGCGGTTTTGCTTTGCTAAAAAGGAGGAGACTTTAGAAAAGGCAGCCGAGATTATTTGTAAATTTTAATTGGTATATTTACTACACTAAAAATTGTTTATGAAGTCGATTTCTATTTTACTGTACCTTTTAGGAATTGCAACATTTGCTTATTCGCAAGACACTATTCAATTTATTAATAAAGTAGCCCAATCTGCCAAAGTTGCTGAAGTAGGTATTGATGAAATTAAATATCATCGATTTGATAATCTAGACGGTCCTTTATATGTTGTAAGTAAAAGTGAAATTAGATATATTAAATATTCTAATGGGCACGTTGATTCTGTTGTTAGTAAAATAAAAACTGAAACCCCCGAAACTTTGACGATTTATAATGGTCCAATTTCTCCTTATGGAAACGAAAAAATAGTAATATCAGGCAGTAGATTATCTCATAACGGTAAAGCTGTTGGAGAATCAAGATTGTATCGTTTAATATCAAACGTGCCTATTCCCGAAAAAAAAGCTGAATTATATAAAGAGTATCTTGTAATGAAGTCGTACAAAAAACGTCAGTATTTATTTGGTTTTGTTGGTCTTGGCGCTGGATTAGCATTACCTTACATTGGATTAATGTCGTCGTTTATTTTTGATGACGGAGTGCCTTTTGCTATTGGTTTAGCTGCAGGAGCTACTATTGGTATAACAGGCGCTGTGCTCTCAGGAATTAATAAACATAAACGAACTAAAAAGCGAATAGATATTGCTAATCTCTATAATAATTAAAATCATGACATTTTTCCAAAATAAATCGAGTTTATTTGCAGCTGTATTACTTATTATTTCTTCTCAGTGTATTTCGCAAGACACTATTTTTTATAAAAATGCAACTAAGGTGGTTGCTATTGTAAAAGAGGTTTCTCAAACGGAAGTACAATATAAAAAAGTAGATATGCCAGATGGGCCAATGTATATTGTTAGTAAAAATGATCTTACAAAAATTATCTATAAAAATGGCTATACAGAAGAAATAAAATCGACAGTTGTTGAAACTCCGAGCCAACCATTCACTGTTACTTATGCTGTACCGATATCTGAGGGTAAACCAACAATATCTTATTCTGATACTAGAAGAAATTCGAAATTAAAGGTACTAATCAACAAACACCCTGACGAATCAGTAAAAACAACATTAATAGGATATCATAAAAGCATGAGAAGTTTGAAAGCTGGTCAAGATGTTACAAGAACAGTTGCGGTTGTTTTTGGTGCGCTTACTATTCCAGCAAGTGTAATTTCAGTTTTTGCTATTACTTTTGGAGGAGGTGATTCATGGATAGCATTGCCAGTTACAACAGGCGCAGTTGCTTTGGTTTGTACAGCTGCTGCTGTAACTTTAAATATAAACTTAAAGAAAAAAAGACGCGCGTTTGTTAATCTCTATAATCAATAATTATTTCAGATTATTTTTTCTGTGTGTGATTAGTATCAGTGCTTTTGCGCAGGATACTATTTTTACCAACACGTCTCAAACTCTTTTAGTAAGAGTATTAGAAATTTCCAAGACTGAAGTGACATATAAAAAATTTTATAATCCAGATGGAATCATTAGAAGTATAAGTAACGAGCAGATTGCCAAAATTATTTATGAAAATGGCAAAGAAGAATCAAAATTTCAATTAAAACAAAAAACATCAGGAGCAACCTCACCACTTAATTTATTTGTATTGGAAGGAAAGCACATTGCGGTTAATAATACCGATATAAGCCACAAAGCAGCATATAAAATGATGATGAAAAGAGACGTTCAATTAAATTCAGAAGAATTGAATGGCGCTTTAGTGGATGCAGATAGTAGACGAAACGGACAAATTGCCTTTAATATTATTGCGCCAGTTTCAGCAGTTGGTGGCGTTTATTTTGCCAGACAGCATCGTTATAATGATCCAAGACAGAAGATGATTTTAAGAACTTTTTTAATTAGTGGTTTTAGTGTTTGTGTAGTATCTATAGTTACAGCTCAAATTTATAAATCCATAAAAAATAAACATATTCGTAAAGCGGCACTTTTATATAACACTGATATTTTATAATTACATTTATTAAAACATTCAAAAAATGAAAGCAACTTTTATATTTATATTTCTTGTTATTCAGTTTTGTTTGAGTGCCCAAGACAGCATTTATAAAGGAAGAGGACTTGTTATTCCTGCTAAAATTTTAGAAGTCAATATTAAAGAGATTTCTTATAAGCGAGCCGATTTATTGGATGGACCGTTGTTTATTATAAATAAAAATGAGGTTCAAAAAATTAAATATGCTAATGGTACCATTGATTCATTTAAGGTGGTAAAAGAAGTTGCAAAAGCACCAACGGTAGTTTTTGTAAATCCTAAATACATTGCGCAAGACTTTAATCAAATTAAACCTTCTATACGAAGAGGTACATACAAGTATCAAGGACATCTCCTTTCTGATAGAAATGTGTTTTCATTGGCATTGGAAAAAAATGACCTTTGGAAAAATACGGATATAGAACTAAATATTATCGCTTCTAAGAAATATAAAATGATGCAATATTCTATAGGTTATAGTGGAGCTATTATAGGTGGTATTGGTTTATACGCATCTGCTCTAGCTGGCGGCTCAAATTCTAGTACCAATAATGCAGCACTTGCCGCTTTTGCTGGCATTTTAAGCGCAGGTATAGCGGTAGCATCGCAAATTATTTCTTTTAAATGTAAATTAAAGCGAGTTAAACATGCTGATACAGTAGCAGAACTTTACAATCAATTATCGAAAAATTAAATATGGATCATTTAATAATTACAACGATACAAACTAATTTATATTGGCAGCATATTGATAAAAATTTGGCGCAATTTGATGAAAAAGTAGATGCGATAAAAGAGCACACTGATATTATTGTGTTACCAGAAATGTTTTCGACAGGCTTTACAATGAATCCTAAAGAATTTGCTGAGGAACATGGCGGCAAAGGATTACAATGGATGCAGCAGAAATCGAAAGAAAAAAATTGCGTATTAGTTGGAAGTATTTCAGTAAAAGACGGAGAGAAGTTTTATAATCGCTTATATTGGGTAATGCCTGATGGAAGCTATCAGTTTTATGATAAACGCCATTTGTTTCAAATGGGGAAAGAAGATGAGCATTATACAGCAGGATCTGAAAAGTTAGTGATTAAATATAAAGGCTGGAAGATTTGCCCTTTAATTTGTTATGATTTACGTTTCCCTGTGTGGAGCAGAAATAGAAAAGATAGTAGGTATGATATTTTAATTTATGTGGCTAATTGGCCTGAAGTAAGATCTTATCCTTGGAAACAGTTATTAATTGCCAGAGCTATCGAAAATCAAGCCTATGTTGTTGGAGTTAATAGAATTGGACAGGATGGAAATGAGATTGCGTACTCCGGTGATTCTTGTATAATTAATCCTCGCGGAGAAATTGTAAGTGAAACTAAAGCATACGAAGATGTTTCAGAAACGGTGAGTTTGTCTTTTATTTACTTAGAAGAATTGAGAAAAGTGTTTCCAGTGATGCTCGATGGAGATGATTTTAGTGTTTTATAGATTATTTATATAATTCATAGACCAGCTTTCTCTTTAACTTGGCGGTTAACCATTTTTCATAGTTTTCATTTAGTAAATTGCTAGATAAAAGACTAGTTGGTTTATTTTTGTTTAATGCATTCACTAATGCCTGAAATATAGAGGTTTCTTCTTTTGGCGTTAAGTGTTTTGCGTTTGTTATTTTATACAACGCATTCAATATATGTTCTTCGAAAGGCGTTAAAATATTTTTTGAAGTATTTTTTTTAAGTATTTGTTTTAAAAGAGAAGAAACTAACGCATAATTTTTTAATTCGTAATGGGTAATAACATTTAAAACTTCAATACGTAAATATACCTGTGGCCTTTCTCCAAATCCGAATTCATTTAATGTTTTATTGATAAATTTTAAGGCCTTATGGAATTGACCTACATATATTAGTGTAATAGCATGTAAGTAGTAAAAATAAATAATATGATATGGTTCAATATCTACACTTAATTTTGATATTTCCTTTTCAATTTCTTTTATCTTATTTAATGCCTCTTGAAAATTATTATTAATTAAATAATATTCTAGTTCGTGAGTATTGGTATGGATAAATACTCTTTCGGCAACAACTTCTTTTCTGATGTTAATTTTTTTCGGAAACTCATTTAATACTTTGATTGTTTCGTTTCAAACCAAAGTGTACTGATTTAATATAAAAGAATAGAGACATTTTCTTAAGTTTAACTAATGTAAAAACAGAAAGAAAATGGAAACAAATCCAAACAAAAAATCAGCAGAAAGT
>Ga0247843_1000927_pt1 | contig 64930 bp, 56 predicted proteins | sample LaCruzMarch2017__FD_192420 | JGI IMG/M metagenome (GOLD analysis project Ga0247843, IMG submission 192420) | Freshwater microbial communities from meromictic Lake La Cruz, Castile-La Mancha, Spain - LaCruzMarch2017_8m | ecosystem: Environmental > Aquatic > Freshwater > Lake | place: Spain...
AGTACTGAATTTAGAGATACTGTCATGGTCGTTGCTTGTGCTTTACATAATTTTAGAACTTTCATTCGCTCCATCCTCCCACGCGCATGCGCCAGTCTAATATTTATTTCATCATAATCACTATTATAAAATACTAAATCTACAAAAAACTCATCGTCTTCGAGTAAAATGCGTTTTTGGCGTGCCACAAACGAAAAACCGTTACCCATTTCCAACAAAAACTCTTGTAAGTGCGTAATGATGGCTTGCTCTAAATCTTTTTCGTAATAACTACTTTCTCGTTTCAGCCCCAAAAACTCCAACACCATCGGGTCTTTTATGAGTTCTTTTACTTCGCTTGGTTGTTGCTCGCCTTTGGCTACTGCCAACACACTTTCTTTGTCGTTGCTCATCAATAATCGTTCGTACAAAAGACTATTGATTTGGCGTTCCATTTGCCTTGCTGTCCACGCATTTTTGATACTTTCGGCAATATAAAACGCTCTTTTATCATGGTCTTCTATGCGTGTGAGCAAGCGATATTGAGTCCAGTTCAATTGCGAACGCAGTGCGTTCGCAATTGGAAAGGTCTTATAGAATTGACGAATAATCTCTAACTGCCTAATGCCAAATCCACTACCAAATTCTGGTTCGAGTTGTTGGGCTAAGTATTTAATGAGGTATTTACCGTAAGTAGCTCGTTCTTCGCCTTGTTGTTCTTCCTCAAAAATATACTTACCTATGTGCCAATACATGAGCGTTCGCTCGTGGTCAACGGCACGAATGGCTCGCTCTTGCGATGCTTCAATAATGGCTTTTATCTGCCCAATTAAGGCTGTATTTTGCAAATTCATTTGTGAATTTTTTTTATTTAAACCTTATAGGTTTTGAAAACCTATAAGGTTTGAGGATTGAAAAAATCCCAGCCAACCAAACTATCGGTGTCTTCTATTCTATTCTTACAATACTTAAATGTCATTACATCGCCCGTTAGTTCGGGAATCAGCACGCCACCAATCAATTCTCGCTTGGTATTGGCTTTATTTTCGGCATCTAAACAATCCAAAAGAGCATTGTGCTTGTTGGCTGCTTCGGCATCTGAGCGTTTGGTTTTTGTATCGAACAAACCTATTTTGCCCGACTTGAATTTTATAATAAAGTCCACGTAAAACAATCGTTTTACGCCCTTTTTGTCATTATATGGCACTGCAAAATGTTCTTTTCCTTGGTCGCCATTTTTGTACCACCAGTCTATGAAGGCAGCTTTTTTTTCTAAAAATTCTTTTAAAGCAATTTCTGGACTTGAGGCTTTTTCGTATTCAAAGAATGGTTCTAAGGCGTGGTTTTCTATCTTTTCACGTCTGTATAGTTCATTAAAATAGCGAGTCGATGGCACTTCCCAATCATTGTTTACGACTCTTCGGCTATCGTTGCCTTGTTTTACTTGCCAAGCTTCAAAGTTTTCGAGGGCTTTGGCAATGTGCTGCACCAAATATTCTTTGTTTTGTGGAAAAAGATAAATTTTGCGAATCTCAAATTCATTATAGCCTAAGTAATATTCGGCAAAATGATTCAACGTTTCTCTTAGTTTTTTCCAACTTTTCGAGCGGTTTAGGCGGGTGATATTATCGTAGCAAAACCGATCAAACATGGTTCCGAACTGAGCATCTGTTATCGAAAATGCCTTCATTTGGTCGTTGTTTAGCATAATGGCATTTACTTCGTAGGGGTCAAGATTTATATCGGTTGGAATTTTTATTTGGTGTTCATCTATCTCAAACTGCCAAAATTTTTCACGCATTGCTTTTCTATTAAAATCTCTTTGACGTTTTACGTCTTCCATTTGAGCAGGCGTAAACAAATCGAAATCAGGCAACTGACCTATTCCGTAGGTGTTTTCCATGACATTAAAAAACTTTCGCTCAAAGACCGAAGTCAGTACACCAGCCGTAGCACGGTCATTGACAATCGTAGCTGTCTGTAATTTATCATATACCCAATCTTTATCGGCTTGCCTGTTGGCTATCTGATAATTGAAAAAATCGGCATCCGATGGCTCAAATCGTATTTTATTGCTCTCAATGTTGGTATAAACATAGCCGTAGTTGAGCATATCGTTTTGATAATGCTTTTGGTGGGGCATTCGCAAGATTCGGCCTACGGTCTGAATACCAAAATTGGGACTTTGTACATTTCGATAACTTACCAGCACGGCTGCCCGTGGGCAATCCCAACCTTGGGCAATGGCTTGTTTGAAAATCAGAACATCCTGAAAACCATTCATATCTTCCAAACCTGCACGGTTTTGCTCGCCAGATAGCCAAACTGCCAGCCGACCATTGTTGGTGGTGATGCCATATTCCATGCTTAATAACCCTTCGAGGGTTTCTCTGATGGTCTTGTCTTCGTCGCTCAATGTGGCGGTATCCGACGGCAATTGTATGAGCAGCAGCGGATTTACTACGCCTGCGCCCAGCTCGGCATCGTAGATTGCCGCCAGTTCGTTTTTCTTTTCGAGGGCCATTCGCAGCAAATGAATATGCACATTATCAGAGTTTTGTTTGGCGGGGTCAAGCCCAATATTGAGCCGCACGCTTTTCTTAATCATGCCTTCGTCAACCACTTTTTTGCGACTGATCGAAACCGTCTTTTGTGGGCGGCTGTTGGGCGTAGCCGTAACCATTACTTCTACTTTGGCTTTGATGAGGTTTCGTACTGCAATGGCTTGCGGCCCCGTGAAGGCACCCAGGTGGGCTTCGTCAATGACCAAAATAAGCTGTGTATCTTGGGCTTTGGTGTTTTCGATGAGGGTTTCGAGATTGGTATTGGTTTCGTTTTCTTTTCGCCAAATTTTCTTCATGCCGTCCACGCTGCTCCAATTGACAAACAATAAATCTCGTGGGTTCAGTACGGGGTTGGTACTCAACTCGCTCAAATCAATCGACCGCAGTTTGGCGGTAACTGCATATAGTTTTTGCAAAGATTTCAAACTCTGAATGTGCAGCGTGTTGGGGGCTATCCAGATAAAGGCCGTGTTGGGGTTGAGGCTCGGCTGCAACGGAAGCTCATCAACCAAACGGTAGAGGTAGTCGGCCATCATTACGGTTTTGCCTGAGCCGGTGGGGGCTTCGAGCAAAATCGGTACTTGCTCGGGGGTCTCGGCCAGGGCCTCAAAGGTGTAGGCCAATAAAGCATTGACCGCCTTGTCTTGAAAATCTTTGAGTAGGTGCAAGGGTTAATGAATGTTGAATGGTCGGGTGATTGAATGAATTCACGTTTCTAAATAACGCAATGAAGCAAAGTACCAGTTTTTTTACGTGAAATTTTGTAATTTTGGGTAAATTTCAAGCAAATGGAAAAAATATTGAACCGTATTACGTTTAATCCCCAAGTGATGGGCGGTAAGCCTTGTCTTCGTGGATTGCGCGTTACCGTTGGCACAATTGTTGGCCTGCTCGCCGCTGGCCATTCGTTTTTAGAAATTCTGGACGCATACCCCTATCTCGAAGAAGAAGATTTGCGTCAAGCACTATCTTATGCCGCTTGGCGAGTCGAAGAAATAGATATTCCTGCTGTAGCTTTATGAAAATACTGATTGACATGAACTTGTCCCCTTTGTGGGTTCAATTTTTTGAAAACCAGAACATAATGGCTCAACATTGGGCTACCACTGGCAACGCCAACGACCCTGACACTATCATCTTCGAGTATGCTCGCCACAATGGCTTTGTAGTTTTCACAAACGATTTGGACTTTGGTGCTATTTTGACGGCAACAAACGCTAATTTTCCAAGCGTATTTCAATTAAAAAGCCAAGAATTAATGCCCTCTCGGATTGGCAATGCTGTCTTCACTTGTTTATTGCGCTACGAACCTTATCTGAATAGTGGTTGCTTAATAACTTTTGATACTTTAAAGGAACGTATTCGTATTCTGCCCCTTAAATAAATTTTTTGCGGTGGTTGGTAGAGCGACTCCATGTTTTTACCAACAATCTGTTTTTTGCTGTAGCATATTCGGTGGTTGCTATCATAGCTGTTTTTTGTCTAAGCCAATGATTCTGAAGGTGGCTTTGTAGGCATTGTAGATGGCATCGGGGAGCGGTATGGCCTCGATGCGGTCTTGCACCCCATAAAACTCTTCGACCAAAGTATCTTTTTCGGGACTAAAACCGTACACTTTTATCTTTTGGGTACTGCTCACCCCCTGAATAATACCCACTAATGCCTCGCAGACTTCGGCTTGCTGACGGCTGTGATACACCACTACCATGTAAACATCGGAATCGTCTCTGAAAATGCGGGCTTGCCGTGGGTCAAGTGCATGCTCGGCGGTGAGTTCGTTATAGCAGTTTTCTTTGATACACAGTAGCTCGGTGCTGGCTTGGGTAAGAAGACGTTTGTTGGTTTCAGATTTGATGCTCGGCACAAAACCACCCCGATAATACCGCAAATTATTGCCCGAAAGCCCCTCAACCCACGCCCCTTTGGCATTGGTATAGCCTTCAATTACTCTTTTATTACGCTCGTAGGTTACCTCTTCGCAGATATTATTCTCGTTGTTGGTTACCAATATACATTGCCTGTTGCCCCCATCTTCGGCATTGAGGGCCATCGTGGCATGGAGCGTGGTGCCACTCCCCGCAAAAAAATCGAGAATGGTGGAATCTTTTTGACCGCCTAATTTTAAAATTCTATCAATGAGTTTTACAGGCTTTGGTGTATCAAAAACTAAAGGAACATCATGCAAAACTCCTTTCATCTCTTGTTTTGCACTCTGATTATGCCCAACTTCTTCATAAAGCCAAATTGTCATTGGTGTAACACCTGCCTTTACATCAGTTAAAAATCTTTTAAAACGAGGTACACTATCTCCATTTGAACCAAACCAAATTCTATTTTCATTGATTAATTCCTGAAATTTATCCTTTGAAAATCGCCAACAATATCCAGATGGTGGATTAACTATTCTTCCTGATGGCGTTGTTATTGGATAATCATAACTTGCAGAATAGGTCTTTACAGAAACATCTCCAGATGTCCAAACTCCTCTTGGGTCATTGTCTGGATTTTTATATCTTTCTACTGCTTTATCTGACCTTTCAAGGTGGTTTATTTTCCAGTTAGTTTTTTTATAAACTAAGATAAAATCATGGTTGTCAGAAAAATACTTTGCATCATTTTGAGGGCTAAATTTTTTCTGCCAAATAACATTATTTAGAAAATTTTCTTCTCCAAAAATTTCATCACAGAGCATTTTTAGTTGAGCATGTTCGTTATCGTCAATGGAGATAAAAATCACGCCTTTGTCACTCAACAGTCGCTTGGCTATTCGTAGGCGTTTATCCATAAAACTCAACCATTTAGAGTGGCGGTAAGAGTCTTCACGGTCCACGAAGGAGTCGTTGTACTTAAAATCTTTGTTGCCAGTGTTGTAAGGTGGGTCAATGTAAATGACATCAATTTTGTTTTCGTGCGTAAACGTCAGAGCCGTGAGGGCGTGGAGGTTGTCGCCTTCAATCAATGAGTGATTGACAGCCCCCAAACCCCCAATGGGGGCTTCTTGTTTGCTGTCAGCTCCCCCGTCGGGACTGTCTGCCGCGCGGTCGGGCCCTCGAAGGGCGGGGGGGCTATCAAAAAGTGATGGTTGTGAAGATCTTTTTTTTGGCGTGTCAAAAGTAGCTCCCCCATTGGGGGCCGGGGGGCTGTTGGGGGCTATTATTCTCTTCTCCACCACCTCTTGCAGCACGTGCAGGTGGGTGCGGAGGGTTTCTTCAACGTCTTCGGGTTTATCTTCCCACACGAGGCCGTATTTTTTCTTGGTATTGATGAGGTCAATGAGGTAGGCGCGTTCGTCTTGGCTGATGCCGTCGAGGGCTTTTACTTTTTGGATGAGGTCGTGTTTGTTCATGCGTCGGATGCGGGGGCGTTTGGTAGGCAATTTTAGCAACAAAGTACCACAGTACCCAACAAACCGCTGAAAAAACAACGACGGGCCCTTTTGCTTTGCCATTGTTGGTGTTCAACAATCCAACTGCTGCGAGTTCGTTGTCGGTCATAAGACCAACAACGGCAAAAAAAACAACGACGGGCCCTTTTGCTTTGCCATTGTTGGTGTTCAACAATCCAACTGCTACGAGTTCGTTGTCGGTCATAAGACCAACAACGGCAAAACAAAGCCGCCTCTTCCCTAAAAGAAAAGGCGGCTTTGGGAGGTTGCCGTTTTGGGCAACCCGAGATTCGGGGCAAAAAGGGTCTAATTGCTCACGGTTACGTTGAAGGTCACGTCTACGTCGGTGCTGCCTGGGGTAGCGGTGCCGTTTTTCTGCCTCATTCCATTGACGGGCGGCTGATGACGCAATACTACCTGCAATGTACCCGTACCAGATACGAATGTTTTCAAGCTTCCTGTTATACCAATCGGGAAATTGTTGGCATCTTTATCACCGTAAGTATAAGTCATTAAAGCGGCAGACGAGGGTGTAAAAACGAGTAGGTGTTCGTCACTTTCCTCCTCTACTTCTTCGGTGATGTCCTTGACGGGCGTTTTGCTTTCATCCAGCAGCGAAACGTCCAATGTATAGGTTTTGTTGGCTTTGAGGGCTACGTTTTGGATGGTCGGGGCCTTGCCACCGTCGCCGTCCAAATCTTGCCACTGAAAAGTTTGTACGTTGGTGCCGTCGGTAAATTTCAAACGTACGGTCGTAATGAGTTCATTTTCATCTTCGGGTGTGGGGTCGTCTTTTTTACAACCTGAGAGTAAGACAACAATGCTTAGAAGCATCAAAAAAAACGGAGTAAAGCGTGACTTGTTCATCGTTTAAAATTTACAATTGTGTGAGTTAAACTGTTTTAAATAAAGGTTGTATTAAGCTACGGGGAAGGGGTCGTTGAAGCGGCCTTTCTTTTCCATAAAATGGATTTCGCTGTCGGTACAGAGACAAGCTTCCAGCTCGCCGACAATCACTTCTTTGTCAAGGTCCTGCCCGATAATCACCAGCTCGTTTTGACGATCGCCGAATCGCTTATCCCAGCGTTTTTCGATGGCTTTTTGGTTTTCAACAAACGCCTGATATCGAATCCGTTGCATAAACGACATACTTGCCCACCAAACCCCGGTGCTCTCGGCCCGCAGTGAGCCGCCCGCCTGACTCCAATTGAGGGCTTCGTCGGGTCGGGAAGCAATCCAGAACAGACCCTTGGAGCGAATAATTCCCGCGTGCCAGTTGTCCGACAAGTATTGCCAAAAACGTTCGGGATGAAAAGGGCGTTTGTCTCTAAAAACAAAGGATGATATACCGTACTCTTCAGTTTCGGGCGTGTGGCTTTTGCCATTTTCGCGGTTTTGCAGTTCCTGAATCCATCCCGCCGAAGCTTCGGCTTTGTCGTAGTCAAAAAGTCCCGTGTTTAAGATTGCGGAAGGTGCTACCTTACTGAAAACAACATCAATGATTTTTGCCACCGGATTCAAGGACTTGATAATGGCTTTCAACTCACCCAACTGTAACGCTGAGACCAAATCGGTTTTGTTCAAAATAATCACGTCGGCAAACTCGATTTGGTCGGTGAGCAGGTTTACAATTGTACGGGTATCGTTGGGGTCTTCGTTAAGTGCGCGCGTCCAAACGGTGTCCACGGAGCCAAAGTCTTTGGCAAAATTGAAGGCGTCCACCACCGTTACCATGCAGTCAATGTAAGACCATTTGGAGAGGTCGATGCCGTTGGCTTCATCCTGAAAACTAAAGGTCTGGGCCACCGGTACGGGTTCCGAAATCCCCGTTGATTCAATCAACAGATAATCAAAACGTTTTTCTTTGGCCAATTTTTCCACTTCAATCATCAAATCCTCCCGCAATGTGCAGCAGATACAACCGTTGCTCATTTCTACCAGTTTTTCTTCGGTTCGGGAGAGCGTATTTTCTTTGGCAACCAACTGAGCATCAATGTTTACTTCACTCATATCGTTGACGATAACGGCTACTTTCAGCCCTTCTTTGTTGTGAAGAATGTGGTTTAGTAAGGTCGTTTTTCCCGCCCCGAGAAAGCCGGAAAGAACGGTGACAGGAAGTTTTTTAGAAGGCATACGCAATGGATTTATTTGCATTAGTGTTGCAAACATAAACCTCCCTTTTGATTTAACCAAGAAAAACTGCAACAATGTTGCAAATTTAAATATAGCATATCAGGGCTGTAGTTTAGAGGTCGAATAATCCGCCATTTTTGATTACTTTTGTGGCGTCATTCCGACGGGTTTATGATTTTCAAACGGTACATATCGCTTTTTTTGTTCTTCCTCATCAGTTTCAAACTGCTGGTGGTGCCGTTTGTGTATTTGGATTTTGAGCTGCGCAAAGAATACATCGTTCAGCATCTTTGCGAAAATCGTTTGAAACCCCAACTTCACTGCGACGGCAAATGCTACTTAGCCAAACAACTTAAAACTGTAGCCGAAGACAATGCCCGCAACGAAACCCAAAAGCAAAGCGATACTTTCAAAAAAATCATTCAGGAAGTCTTTGACGATGTCTTGTTTACCTTTAAGATAACCACCGTTTTTTACGAAAGCCAACCTGCTTTCTCTTTATTTCCTTCTTCTGTACAAAAAGGCTTCTTATCCAAGCCTATCCTGCCTCCGATTGCCTGATAATTCCATTCTCCCAAGAGAGAACTCCCCTATTCCATCATAGGGGTCATTGTGGATTTATTTTTCACATTCAGGCGAACATATTCCCATGAAAATCAACCTATTGCTCATTAGCGGGGTATTTTTGGCAACTGCCTGCCAAAACGAAGAGCAGGCGCAGGTCGAAACACTCGAAAAAGAAGTGATGATGATTCACGATGCCGTCATGCCCAAAATGGGTGAGTTGGTAGCCTTGGAAAACGCCATTCGCAGGCGAATTTCCCAAACCGACAGCTTGCTCAAAATCACTCCTAACGACTCCGCGCTGCAACAGCTGCTGGAGCAATCTATTCACCTTTCGTCTCAACTCAAGCAGGCCGATGATGCCATGATGGATTGGATGCATCACTACCGAGGTGATTCACTCAGAAAACTGCTTCCATCCCAAGCCATTCAGGCATTTACGCAGGAGAAAATCAAGATTGAGCAAGTCAGCGACGACATGCTCAAGAGCATTGAAGAGACACAAAACTTTCTGAAACAAAAATGAAAAATATAAAATTAGTATTCCTGCTTCTTGTGGGAATGTTTGCCCGCGAAGCCGCGGCGCAACACCTTGTTAAAGGAAAAATCTTTGACGCCACCACCAAAGAACCCGTCGTGGGGGCCACCATTCAAATACTGACCACCACTGATGGAACAGTGACTGACCAAAACGGCCAATTCCAGCTAAAATCAGTGCCTCAGAACGCCAAAATTAAAATCTCCACGATTGGCTACTCCTCTCAGGAACTGACCGTTACCGACACCAAACCCCTAACGATCTCGTTGGAACCCGCCGTTGAGAATTTACAGCAAATTGTGGTAACGGGCAATCGGGAAGCGGCTCTGCGCACTGAATCACCGATGGCTATTTCACGATTGACGCCCAAACAAATCGACGAAGCCAAGGCCACAGCCCTGTTTGAAATTGTCAACAAAACGCCGGGCGTGATGATGGTTAACCTAAACAACGAACAACACATGATGGCGATTCGCCAACCGATGACTACCAACGCTTACTTTCTATACATGGAAGACGGCGTTCCGATTCGGCCCATGGGTGTTTTTAACCACAATTCGATTTTGGAGTTCAATCAATTTGCCATCAGTTCGGTGGAAGTCGTGAAAGGCCCGGTTTCTTCCATTTACGGCCCCGAAGCGGTGGGAGGCGCGGTCAATTTTATCACGCACCGACCCACCTCCATTCCCACGGCTAAAATCGGTATTCAGGCCGACCAATGGGGCTATCAGCGTCTGCAATACGGCGCGGGGGGAATGAAGGGCAAATTTGGCGTGTACGTAGGCGGGTTCATTGCCCGTCAGCGCAATGCGTGGATGACGAGTTCTGATTACGACAAAAACGCCGTGAATGCGCGATTAGAGTATCATTTTACGCCTAAATCACGGTTGATTTATACGCTTTCGTACAATAATTACGACTCACAAACGAGCGGTAGTGTGGACAGCGTCGCGTTTTACAATCGCCAATACGTGAGCACGACTGATTTTACCTATCGCAAATCGGAGTCGCTGCGTACACGTCTGACGTTTGAAAAAGACTGGAATAACGGTTCTCAATCGTTCGTCACGGTGTTTGCTCGCGACAACAAACACGGTCAGAATCCGAGTTATGGCATTCGCTGGACAAGCGGTGCCACCACCGCCCGGGGCGAAATCAATTCGAGCGATTTCAAGAGTTTGGGACTCATTGCCCAACACACGCAGAAGTTCAAGTTCATGAATTCCAAGCTAATTGCGGGTACGACGATTGATTTTTCACCGAGTAAGTATTGGTCATACCAAATTGATTTAGCCGCCCAACTCCGCGCCGATAAAAAATCGGTAGAGAAATACGCAATCACCAAGGAACGACCTGATATTCAAATCGCCAACTACGACGCCGACATTCATAATACGGCTTTTTATGCGCAATATGACTTTGAGCCACTGCCTAAACTGCGCATTTCGGCAGGTTTGCGCTACGACAATATGTCGTTTGATTTTGTGAATTATTTGGACAATACCACCGGCAACAAATCGTACAGTCAGACCACGCCCAAAATCGGTTTAACCTACGATTTAGGCCATGGAAAAGGGATTTACGCCAATTATTCCAAAGGTTTCTCACCTCCCGGCCTGACGGCGATTTTCCGTAAGCGCGGCACTCCCCTGCCCAACGGTGACCTGTTTTACTACAACCTCGCTTCCGCTCAATTTGACAATGCAGAGATTGGCGGATGGGCTTCGTTGCTGAACAATAAAGTGTACGTGGATGTGGCTGCTTACCAAATGAACGGCACCAACGAACTGTTGAACATTCGTCAGCCTGATAACTCCACCGACTACCAATCGGCCGGAAAAACGCTCCACCGGGGCATTGAGTTTGGATTGACCTATAAGCCTAACAAACAGCTCTTTGTGCGCTTCGGAGGAACGACCGCCATTCACCGTTTTGTAGAATTTACGCTGAGTCAAAAAGCCTCCGACGTTCTGAAAGACGTGAACGGAAAAGACATGCCTTCGGCGCCGCGTTGGTTGTGGAATTCGGAAATCAGTTATTATCCCAACTGGTTCAAAAACTTCCGCACGTCGGTAGAATGGCAGCACGTAGCCGGGTGGTTTCAGAATCAAACCAATACCGTTCGCTACGATGGCTACAATTTGGTCAATTTTCGAGCAGGCTACCAATGGAAAGGCATTGAACTCTTTACCAACATCATGAACCTGACCGATGCCCTGTACGCTACCAACGCTACCCGAGGCAACGCCCCCACCGACCGCACTACGTTTACTCCCGCCGCACCGCGCACGTTTACGGTTGGGGTACAGTATAATTTTACCGGGAAATAAAAATACGCGGGTAGGGTCTATCAATTAACAGACCCTACCCGTGTCATGCAGTTAAACAATTATTTGTCGCCGTAATGATTTTTAAAGGCAATGAATGTAATAATTTGGTCACTAATCCTATAAATCAATCGATGCTTATCGGTAATCCGACGCGAAAAATAACCTTTCAAGCCGTGTTTAAGGGGCTCAGGCTTTCCTCTCCCTTCAAAAGGAGTTCTCCTGATTTCTTCAATCAATTCAGCGATTTTGAAAAATATTTTTTTGTCTTCGGCAGCCCATTCGATAAACTCTTCAAATGCTTTTGGCTCAAACAGAATGTTTCTTGACGAGTTCATCGAATTCTTGGGATGTAAAAGAAATAACATTTCCTGCCTCTACCGAGGCATTACGACGAAGTAATTCCTCGTAGTAAGCAGGATTGGCCATAATGGCTTCAGTTTCATCCGTTTCGGTTTCTTCAATTTCAATTTTGATTTTGAACGAACCAGTCCGACGGGCAAATTGAGACTTGATGCGACGAAAAAGACGGTAGTCAAATTCATCCTCGGTCAATTGATACGTAACAGTCATATCGCTGATTTTTTTAACAAATCTAACAAAAACCTTTCATTCTAAATAAAATCACCATGAAATACCTCCTCACCTCCTCATTGATTCTGTCGCTCGGTATTTTCGGTTTTTCCACCATGATCAACCGTAAAACAACGTCCCTTTCCAACGAAAAATTCACGGGCGCAACACCCCGCTTCACCACCGATCACCGTGGCCATCCGGTACTGAGTTGGGTGGAAAAAGACGGTGATAAAGGCTCCTTTTATTTTGCCGTTTCCGAAAACGGCGGACAGACATTTGGCAAGAAAATCAAGATTGATGCTCCTGCTGAATTAACGGTACACGCCGAAGGGATGCCGCGCGTGGCCTTCAAATCCGACGGCAGCATTTGGGCCACGTTTGAAATCAAAAAGCCCACCAAAGAAGCACCGCGCGCCTCGGATTTGATGTACGTTGCCTCGACCGACAACGGCAAAACGTGGTCAGCCCCGAAAGCCATTCACAAAGACACATCGCCCGGTAAAGGACATTCGTTCAGCGACATGATTCGCTTGCCCAACGGGGAATTAGGCTTCGTGTGGTTGGACGAAAAAATGGGAGCTTACGAAGGTCGCAGCGTGAAATTTGTACAGACACTTCCCCAAGGAGGTTTTTCGGAGGAAGTTGTCGTTGACTCCAATGCCTGTCAATGCTGCCGCACGGTATTGTTTATTGATACTGACAAAAACATCCACCTCACCTACCGCGACCTACTCGCCGACGGTACCCGCGACATGAGCCACGCCGTTTCGACCGACGGTGGCAAGACGTTCACTCAACCCCAATTGGTCTACAAAGACCGTTGGAAAGTCAACGCCTGTCCGCACACCGGCCCGGGCATGACTCAGGCAGGCAAAGATTTTTTTGTGACGTGGTTCAGCGGAAAATCCGAAACCCACGAAGCAGGCATTAGAATTGTAAAATTGGGAGAAGAAAAGCTATTTTCCTCCAACCTAACCGTACGTGCCAAGCACCCCCAAATCGCCCATTTGAATGGTGCTATAGCGGTGGTTTGGGATGAATCAGTAGAAAAAAACGGCGAATTTTTCACCAAAATCGCCCTGAGAATCATTGACAAAAACGGCAAAGAATCCACCAATTATTTGACTGCCGATAACGAAAACGCTACGTATCCCGTCCTTTTACCAACGCCTAATGGTTTGCTGTTGGCTTATGAGCTTCAAAAAGGCAATGAAGGAAAGGCAGTGATTGTGTCGCAGTTGGTGGGGGATTTGTAAAATTCAATTTTTCTGATTTTTACGGCAATAGTCAGAGAAGCAACAGCAACTATTGCTTCTCTGAGTAGTTTATTTACATCAATTCATCCAATGCCCCCGTCAGCAGATTGACATGGTTTTTGGTGGCACTTTCGCCCATAATGCCGACACGCCAAATTTTTCCAGCAAACGCTCCCAATCCGCTACCTACCTCAATATTGTATTTATTCAAGAGTTGACTTCTCAGCGCGGCTTCGTCACAGCCTTCGGGCAAATACACCGAATTGAGATTCGGCAGACGATAGGGTTCTTCTACCAAAAACCGAAAACCTCGGGCTTCCAGTTGTTTTCTAAGGTATTGATGCACTTCTTGGTGTCTGGCCCAACGCGCCTCTAATCCTTCTTCCAACACAATGTTGAGTGCTTCGTGCAGGGCATAGACGGAGGAAACGGGCGCGGTGTGGTGGTAGGCTCTTTTAGCCCCCGCCCAGTAGTTTTTGACCATGGTCAAATCCAAAAACCAACTCTGCACTTTCGTTTTTCGGTTGTCTAAAACCTTCACTGCTGCCTCCGAAAAACTAACGGGCGACAGGCCCGGAGGAGCGGAAAGGCATTTTTGAGTCCCCGTATAAATGGCGTCAATTTGCCATTTATCCACTTCCAAAGGAACCCCGCAAAAGGAAGTAACGGCATCCACTACGAACAACGCACCGGCTTCGTGGACTATTTTACTGATTTCTTCCAAAGGTTGTAAAGCTCCTGTAGAAGTTTCGGCGTGAACAATGGCCAGCAACTTAGGTTTGGGGCAAGCGTCCAACGCTTTTTTTACTTGGTCAGGCTCAGTTACTTTTCCCCATTCGGTATCAATGCGATGTACCTTGGCACCGCATCGCTCGGCAATATCCACCATGCGGCCCCCAAAAACACCGTTGACACAGATAATGCACTCATCGCCGGGTTCCAACAGATTGACCAAACAGGTTTCCATTCCCGCGCTGCCGGGAGCTGAAACAACGAACGTAAGCAGGTTTTCAGTGATAAAGCACTGCTGAACCATGCTTTTGACTTCGTCCATCATTTGCACAAAAAGTGGGTCGAGGTGCCCGTACAAAGGCGCAGACATCGCTCTTAAAACGCGCGGGTGAACATCCGAAGGGCCGGGGCCCATCAATACTCTGGGAATGGGGTTGAATTTATAGGTCATGTTGTATTCAATTATTTTTCAGGGTTAAAGAATATAAATCTGTAAGCATCCGCGTCGTCCGCGTTGTTTTGATAATCAATAATGGCAATGGCGCAAAACTGAAAAATCCTTAAATAACTGATTATCATTCACTAAATCACTCATTCACAATTAGAACTTACTTCATCCAACAATTTTAAAATAGATTCGTAATTTTTGCCAACTGCTTCCGAGAGCGCCATTTCGCAGGTTTTAGAGGTGGAATAATATCCGTCGTAGTCCATCTGTTTCACCTCCAATGCCTCATTTTTGGTAGCTGCCTTGGTGAGTTCAGGATAATAAAAGCCTCGGTCACCCGCCATGCCGCAGCAACCGGCAAAAGCAGGAATATCAGCTTGAACAGCGCAGGCTTTACCAATGCGTTGGAGTTTGCCCATCGAACCCATTTTATGTACCGAACAAACGGGATGAAAAACAATTTTATCTTTGCGGGCCGTGATTTTCAGTCGTGGCAGTAACACATCTGACGCAAAATCGATCACGTCTAACAGGGCCAGTTTATCAAAACGGGCTTTGTTTTCGTCCGTCAAATACGGACGCGAACTTTTGAGGGTTTGGGTACAACTCGTCACATCCATGACAATGGGCGTGGTGCCTTCCTGCGAATGTTCCCACAATTTTCCCAGAGTCTGATTGGCCGTCAAACGATACGCTTCTGTAAAACCTTTGGAAGAGAAAATTTGACCACAACACGTACCTTGACTGTCTTTTGGAATAACTACCGATACGTTGGCTTTGCGGCAAACCGAAGCAAACGTTTGGAAAATATCGCCGCCCATCATGCGGGAAATACAAGATGAAAAATACACAATGGTCAATGGGGAGACTGTGGTGTCATTGCCGTTTATGGCCCTGTTTGAATTTACCGGAGCCAAAACAGGAGGCCCGGGAGCTTGCATTTGATTTGACCACTTCGGTAAAGAAGGAATGACTTTTCGGCCAAAACCGGTCAAATTCACCATAAATTTCTCCCCCAAAATACCGTTGAGAAAAACGCCCGATTGGACGCCCAATCGGGCTGTTTTTTCCAACGCGGTAAAATTTTTGGCCAGAAAAAGGGCGGTCTTGTTCTGAAACGGCGAATGATTTTCTCGCCTCAAACGCTTCACCAACTCGCCCGTATTGATATCTACGGGGCAGTTGTTGGCACACATCCCATCCACCGCGCACGTTTCAATGCCGTCATAGTCATAATCTTTCAACAGCGCCTCTTTCTCAATCTTTTTTCCTGCGGCATCCAATCGCTCAATAGCGCGACGAACCCCGATGCGGCGGCGCGGCGTCAGGGTTATATCCCGACTCGGGCAGCTTGATTCGCAAAACCCGCATTCAATGCACTTGTCTACCTCTTCTTCCACAATAGGCATGACTTTGAGGTTGTGAACGTGCGTCAGTTTATCGTCGGTAATGATGATACCGGGATTCAGCAGATGGGTAGGGTCAATCAGCGCTTTGAGCTTTTTCATAACCTCATAAGCGTCTGTTCCCCATTCGGTTTCGATGTAGGCCGATACAGCCCGACCCGAACTATGCTCCCCCTTTAACGCTCCGCCGTATTTACTCAAAACCAAATCGAACAACTCATCATTGAATTTTTCGTAATGGTCAATGTCGGGTTGAGTGGCGTAGGATTGCGAAATGACAAAGTGCAGGTTTCCGTCTTTGGCGTGGCCAAAAATGATGCCGTTTTCGTAGTTGTATTTATCGAACAAGTGCTGCACGTCCACGACGGCTTCGCCCAATCGTTCTACGGGAAATGTAAAATCTTCCATCAACGCCGAAGTACCTTTTGCCCGCATCCCGGCCACGGACGGGTACATGCCTTTACGAATTTTCCACAGCAACGCCTGTTGCTGCGCATCCTGCGTAAATTCGGGCTGAAACAGCAAAGGTAATTGCGCAAAAATCGGTTTAGCTCTTTCGTATTTCTCCTCCAGAGCCGCCTGCGTATTTTCCTGAAATTCGCATAAAATAGCGGAGGCCGTGGGCGATAACGTTTTTAGAAAGGACGGAACACCGGGCATGTCCTCTACCGACCGCAACGAAGCTCGGTCCATAAATTCAAGGGCTTCGGCTCCCGTCGATTTTAAGGCAGGAATGGTAGTACAGGCGGCTTCGGGCGTATCGAAATAGAGCATTGCCGTCATCTTGTAAGGCAAATCAGGAACGGTGTTCAGTACGGCTTCTGCAATGAACGCCAACGTGCCTTCACCTCCGATGATGAGATGCGCCAACATGTCCAAAGGATGCTCAAAATCCACAAAGGCATTCATGCAATACCCGACGGTGTTCTTTTGTCGGTACTTTTTACGGATTTTTTCCACCAAAGGGGTATTGTCCAACACCTCCCTGCGTAACGCTCGCAGTCCGTTGGCAATATCGGCCGCTTCGGTTTCAAACCGTGCGTAATCTTCGGGTTTTTCGGTAGAAAAAACCTGTCCGTTGGGCAATACAAACGTCAGGTATTGAAGGGTATGGTACGAATTATGCACCACACCGCAGCACATGCCGCTGGAATTGTTGGACAAAATCCCTCCCATCATGCAAGCGTTGATAGAAGCGGGGTCGGGGCCTATTTTACGTCCGTATTTTTTCAGGGCAATATTGACGTGCGCTCCAATCACGGAAGGTTGTACGCGTACCGTTTCTCCGTTGTTTTCAGGGATTACTTTTCGCCAATAATTACTCAAATCCACCAAAACACCGTCCGTTATTCCCTGCCCCGACAAGCTTGTCCCGCCCGCCCGAAAGGTAATATGAATGTTGTGTTCGTGTGAAAAGGTAAAAATTTTTTGAATTTCTTCAATGGTAGTGGGCTGAACGACAGCCTGCGGCACCAAGTAAAAATGACTCGCGTCGCTCGCGTACGCGTAGCGGTCAATCAAGCGAGTTTTGAGGCGTTCTTTGGGCAAAATACGATGGAGAGCGTCGAGCATGAGAAAATATCAGTAATAACTCATATAAAAGGTAGAAACGCGGCCGATTTACCTTTGCCGTTACGAAACCCCTCGAAAACCATGAAATGGACCCAACTCACTGACCCTTTTCACAACATTGCCCTGTCTGCTTTGGTAGCAGCAGTTCCTGTCTTGTTTATTTTCTTTCTGTTGATCAAAAAAACGAAAGGCTATTGGGCCAGCCTGCTCACGATGCTGTTGGCTATCGTCATGGCTATTTTGGTGTATGGAATGCCCGTTAAACTCTCCGGACTATCCGCATTGCACGGAGCGCTTTACGGGCTTTTTCCCATCGGTTGGGTCATTATCGGAGCCGTGTTTTTATTCAATGTGACGGTAAAAAGCGGTCAATTTGAAGTTATCAAAAACTTCATGGCCTCCATCACACCCGATCGACGGTTACAGGCACTTTTGATTGCTTTTTCTTTTGGTGCTTTTTTGGAAGGAGCAGCCGGTTTCGGAGCCCCCGTTGCTATTTCGGGAGCTATGTTGGTGGGTTTGGGGTTTAATCCACTCTACGCGGCCAGCATTTGTTTGATTGCCAATACCGCCCCCGTGGCTTTTGGTTCGGTAGGCACCCCCATTATCATAGCGGCACACGTCACCGACATTCCAGAATTAGCTATTTCTCAAATGGTAGGTCGCACGCTTCCTTTTTTGTCCGTGGTGGTTCCTTTCTATTTGGTAGTGCTGATGGCCGGCTTCAAAAAATCACTGGAAGTATTGGATGCCATTTTAGTTTCCGGGGTGTCTTTTGCTTTTTTTCAATGGTTTACCTCCAACTACCTGGGGCCCATGTTGCCCGACGTCATTGCCGGCATTGCCTCTATTGTTTGTTTGATGATTTTTTTGAAATTTCGGAAACCTCCCCCTATCTGGCGATTTAAAGAAGAGCCGCCCCAAACGATTGATTCTGAATTGCACTATACGGGAGCCGAAGTATTTCGAGCTTGGTCGCCCTTTATCATTATGACCGTTTTTATTATTTTTTGGGGACTTCAGCCGGTCAAAGAAGCCCTCAATTCGGTTGGATTTATCAAATTTGACATTTCAGGGTTGCAGGGTGCCATTCTGAAAGCAGACGGAAGTATCTTACCCATCAAACCCTTCGAATTTAATTATCTATCAGCACCCGGCACTGCCCTGCTATTGGCGGCTTTTATTTCGTTGCCTTTGGTGGGTTTAAACTTAAAACAAGGACTCACTATCTACGGCGCTACCTTGATGCAGTTGCGATATCCACTCCTTACTTTGGCCTCGGTGGTAGGTTTTGCCTACGTGGCCAATAATTCGGGAATGTTGATTTCGATGGCAATGGCGTTGGCCAGTACGGGCATATTCTTTCCTTTTTTCTCTCCTATTTTGGGTTGGTTGGGTGTTTTTTTGACGGGGTCTGATACTTCATCCAATACCCTTTTCGGCAAACTTCAGGCCACTTCGGCCACCGCCATTGGCCTTGACCCGGTGCTTACCGTCGCCGCCAATGCTTCGGGAGGCGTGACAGGTAAAATGATCTCTCCTCAATCCATTGCTATCGGAGCAGCGGCGGTTGACTTAGTAGGAAAAGAGTCTGATTTATTTCGTTTTACGGTGAAACACAGCTTTCTGATGCTTTTTATTATCTGCATCATTACCGTCATTCAAGCTTACATCACGCCCGGAGTCATTCCGGTGTATGAGAAAATAGAAATCACCTCAGAGGCTCCTTTGAACCGCATTTCGGAAGGTTTTACGTATTTACAGTTTCTACTGGGCATCGTGATTTTACTGGCTGTCTCAGTCCGATTTGCCAACCGAAACACAGTCATAAAAAACGGATAGGATGGCGTGTTGGTACAAAAGTTCAAATTTCACAGGCGGGATAACCGGTAATAGATTTATAATCTCTCCGTATTCGTTAAAGTCAAAAAGGCATAATCGGCAGGAGTTCCTCAGCAGTCACTTATTCTTACAAACTAAATCAGTATCCCCATGAAAATCAGCCGCAAAACCGTTCTTCAATCTCTCTTTGGTGCCCTTGTTTCAGTCCCTGTTTTTAGTGCCTCCCGCAGCAAAAAAGAACTTCAAGCATTCCGAGAGGAATTTGGAGTTGCTTGGAAACGCTCGCAGGATTACACGCTCACGGTTTTCAACCAAATGCCCGAAGAACACTTAGATTTTCACTATACGCCTGAAGCCATGACCTTCCGGACGCAGTTTGTGCATTGCATTACATTCACAGCCATGCAATTGGCAGGGCGTTTGGAAATCAAAAATCCTTATGAGATGAAACAAGACTGGGGAAAGCTTACCAAAGCCCAACTCGCCAACGAGCTTAACGGCTTTTATACGTGGGTTGAAAAAGTAGTGGGAGAAACCACACCGGAACGCTTGGCCAAGGAAGAAGGTTTTGCGGGTGGCAAAATTCAGGTGTGGCGCTTTTTCTACGCCATGGAAAATCACCTTATTCACCACCGCGGTCAAGCTATTTGTTATCTGCGATTGAAAGGAGTGACACCAGAAGGATATGTGGGATGGTAGCAAACGACGAATGAGGAGGTACGAATGACGAATTTAACGGATAACTCGGTTTCAATAATGCAAACTTCCTAAAAACAACAAATTCATAATTATTTGGTAATGAAGAGGTAATGTCTTTTTCGGTGATTTGGGCTATCACTAAATTGATTCCAAAAAAGTTGAAAAAAGTCCTTTTTTTGGTGCAGGGAGAAGGGCGAGGCCACTTGACCCAAGCCATTTCATTAAGCCAAACGTTGCGTGATGCCGATTATCAGCTCGTGGCTGTCCTCGTAGGTGGTGCGGCCGAACGACCCATTCCTGCCTTTTTTCATGAACAGATTCAAGCACCGGTAGAGGCGTTTCCCAGCCCGAATTTAGTTTTCAATTCGGATGGAAAGGTGGACTTCAAAAAGACCGTTACGCATCACTTACCGCGCATTTTTCGCTTTGGTAAAAGCTTGGAACAAATTAATGAAGCCATCAAACGTTATCAACCCGACCTGATTTTGAATTTTTACGAAATTCTGGGTGGATTTTACAATGGGTTATATAGACCGGCCATTCCAATGGTCTGCATTGGGCATCAATACCTGTTTTTTCATTCAGAATTTCAGTTTCCTTCCAAAGGCCGAATGGACCGTTTTCTGGTCAATTTCAATTCACGGCTTACTGCATTGCGAGCCAAACGGCTACTGGCTCTTTCATTTGATTCTTTGGAGAATCAACCTAATAAACTTGTGTACGTCGTATCTCCCCTTTTACGGCATGATATTCACTCACTAACTGCCTCCCAAAAAGAATACATTCTGGTGTATCTCAACCACCCAGCTTTGTATGCTCAAATCCTCGAATGGCATCAGCAGCATCCTGAGGTAGTTTTGCATTGTTTTTGGAGCAAACCCGACGCTCTGCCCGAAGAAAAGATTGACGAAACGCTCACTCTTCATCGCCTCGACGGAGCTAAGTTTTTAGAGATGATGTCAGGCTGCAAAGCTTTGGTTACTACGGCAGGTTTTGAATCGGTATGCGAGGCCATGTATCTGGACAAACCCGTGATGGTAGTCCCCATCCACTATGAACAAGCCTGCAATGCCGCCGATGCAGAACGTGTAGGTGCAGGCGTGGCTGCCGAACGATTTGATTTGTCCATCTTAATGAATTATTTACCTCAACATGAACCGATAGGAGAAAATTTTCGTCGATGGTGCCGCGAAGGAGAAAAGCAATGGTTGGGGCATTTGGAATGTGTTGTATAAAAAACGTCGGCAAGGTTTCATAAAAAACGTCAGCGAGGTTTTGAACCTCGCCGACGTTACAAATAACTCTCATTTCACTTTCAGACCTACTTTCTTCTGCGGTTTCCGCCTCCACGAGGGCCGCGTTTTTCACGCTCGGCGGTTTGCCATTCCTGGTATTTCTTGAACTGTTCTTCAGTCAAAACCGCCTTAATACTCGTTTGGAATTTTTCATTAACTCCTTTCATGCTCTCGCGCATGGCATCGCGGTCGTCGGCATTTTTTTCTCTGATTTTTTGCGCCTCCTGCGTTCGGGACAATTCCAAATCATAGACTTTTTTGGTAGTGGCATCGTCGAGAGTTAATGCCTGTTTCAAGTCAGCAGAAACTCGCTCTGCCCTTTTGACGGGGTCCATTGGCTCGCGTTGGGCAAACGTTAATTGTGCATAAATGGCCAGGGCCATTACGAAGAAGGTGCGGATGATGTGTGTTTTTTTCATGGTTTTTAAATACCGTCAATACGGTTGTTTTTCTGTTTCGTTACCTTTGACTTACAAAATCAACAAAGGTTTAATCGTCCACTGTTTTCCGTCTGATTATGCTACGCTCTTTTTATAATTTACTCTTTGTTTTGGCATCCTCTTTTTTAGTTATTTCCTGTCAAAAACAAATTGATAATCAACAAGTTGACACTTCGAAAACGCAGACCGCGGTTCTCAATACGGATTTCCTGAAAAAGCTCGAATTTCCTGAAACTGTCAGTGACATTGGCTTAGAGAAACCCAGTGATACAACCGTTGTCAATCCCAAACTGAGCACAATCCCTACCAGCATGGTGTATATACAGGGAGGGGTCGTTCAAATCGGTTCAGACGAAGGAATAGAACACGAACGGCCTTCTTTTTGGGCCAAAGTGCGCCCCTTTCTAATGGACGTACATCCCGTTACGGTAGGAGAATTCAGAAAGTTCATTACGGCAACCAACTTTAAAACCGAAGCAGAAAAATTTGGTAACGGAGGCATTATCGACGAATCTACCGACCAACAATGGATATTGAAAGACGGGGCCAATTGGCATCATCCCATGGGACCTGATTTTCCCGCCGCTCCCGACGACCATCCCGTTACGCAAGTTTCTTGGAACGACGCCAATACCTACGCCCAATGGGCAGGTAAGCGGCTGCCCTGCGAGATTGAGTGGGAACACGCCGCACGCAATGCCCGCAACAGCCGCGATATTTATCCGTGGGGCAACGATATCCAAACGCGGGGAAAGTACAATGCCAATATCTGGCAGGGGAAGTTTCCAGTAAAAAATTACAATGATGACGGCTTTTTGTATACATCCCCCGTTGGAAAATTTGGCAAAACCCCGCTTGGATTAACCGACATGAGTGGAAATGTCTGGGAATGGCAATCCAACCTAAAATTCAACTACGAGGCCCTGTTTCGTTCTCCCGCAAAGGAAGGAGACTTGTCCAACGAACGTGCCGAACGCGGCGGTTCATTCCTGTGTGAACCCACGTGGTGCCATGGCTACCGCGTATCAGGCCGTTCCTCTTCTACCTCCGAAACGAGTTTGTTCCACGTAGGTTTTCGGTGCGTCAAGGACATATAATGAGATAAATTAATGTCATTGATGATATACTGACATAGACTTAGTATTTCAACGTCGTATCAGCAGGGCTATCGGCGGGGCCTTTGTCTTTTTTGCTAAACACAGACACATTTACGTATCGCTTAGGATACTGACGGAAGTTGGTCATCAGTTTATTAACGCTCACGATAGTACGGTTTAAATTATCGTACAGAGCCTGATCTTTCAGCAATTTCCCGGCGGTTCCCTGACCTTGTTCGAGTGCCGTAAGCGATTTTTGAAGCGTGGCAACGGCAGCGTTGGCCTGTGCCAATGTCTGACCAATACGCAAAGCCTTGAGCGAATCGGTCGTTGTAAGAAGATTGCCCAAGATGGGTTTGATGCCTTTTTCCGTTTCAATCAACGACGCCGAAAGTGCGTTCACGTTGGCCAAAGTAGCCGCGATCGCCTGACGATTTTGATCGATGGTTGCATTAATTCCCAAAGCGGTTTTATCAGCTGTAGCCAACAATTTATTAAGCGCATACCCGGTCTGATCAAACTGTTTAACGACCCGATTGAGATTAATGATCAATGAATCAGCATTCTTCACAACCGGAAGAGCCTGTTCCTGCAACAAAGCCTGAATTCCTTTTTCGCTATCTGACAAAAGTGTATCTCCCTGTTGAAGTCGTTTTGCTCCCGATGCTATTTCTAACACGAGCGCACTTCCCCCCAATAATTCGGAGGTCAACTTGGTTTTTGTGCCTTGCGTTACAATGATTTCTTTATTAATTTCTAATGTCACCAAGACTTTATTTCCTCTGTCTTGGAGCAGTTCTGTTTTCTTTACCTGCCCTACCTGTACCCCATTCAATTTGATGGCATTGGAGGACTGAAGCGAGCCGATATTATTAAAAACAACGTAATATTTGTAGTTACTTGAAAAAAAATCAGAGCCTTTTAAAAAACTGAAGCCGAAGTAAAGCATAGTGAGCGTTACTATAGCCATCAATCCAACTTTTACTTCTTTAGAGATTTTCATGTCTGCAAGATGTATGTTATCCGTTACCGCGCGGGCGGCCCCGTTGTTACCTGTTATCAGAAAATACGGATAACTAATAACTGAAATAAATATTTAATTTTGTTCTACTTCCTCCTTGTACTGCTTAAAAGCCCGAAATATTGCTTCCGATATTTCGTCCTGTCCTTCTGCTGAGTTGAGGTATTTCTCTTCGTCAGCGTGGCTTAGAAAACCCGTTTCAACCAACACACTGGGCATAGCCGTTTGCCAAAGCACCATAAAACCGGCCTGTTTTACCCCACGACTGTTTCGGTTGGCATGTTTTTTAAATTGCCGTTCAATTTTTCCGGCAAAAGTCAAACTGCTTGCGATATAAGCATTTTGGCGATTGGCCAACATGATATAGGCAAGCGGTGAATTGGGATTAAAACCTTTGTATTTCTCTTCGTAGTCTTTTTCCAACAAAATAACCGCGTTCTCTCTTTTTGCTACTTCGAGGTTCTCATCCGACTTGTGCAATCCCATCACAAACGTTTCTGTCCCTGACGGACTTACTTTATTTTTGGGAAGTGAATTACAGTGAATCGAAATAAACAAATCTGCCTTGCGCCGATTCGCAATATTGGAACGCTCGCTTAAATCCACAAATTTATCGGAGTTACGGGTCAAAATAATTTTCACATCGGGCATTTCGGCCCTGATTTTATAGGCCAATTTCATTGTAATATCCAAAACAACGTCTTTCTCGCGAGAGATTCGTCCCTTTGTACCAGTGTCTTTCCCTCCGTGACCTGCATCAATCACAATGACTCTGATGCCTCCTTCAGCGTCAGACTTAAAAGTAAAGCTACAAAATGCAATCCAGCTTAAAATCAGTAGGGTTTTAACAGCGCTCGACATGGACTATTTCAACGTTTTGCAGTTATTGCGAATAAAAGCATTTTTTGTATTCTACAATAAATAAAGGAGCCAAAACTCTCTCATTTTTTACCTAACGGCAACATTGGAAAGTTTTGGACTGAATTTTCTACAAAGAAACTCAAAAATAGGATAAATATTGCACAAAGAAGAGCTATACTCCTTCTGCTACCACTTCTTTCACGTCAGGCACCATTTGCGTCAGCAAATTTTGGATACCTGCTTTGAGCGTTAGCGTCGAAGATGGGCAGCCGCTGCATGAGCCTTGCAACAGAACTTTTACGGTTCCTGAAATTTCTTCAAACGAATGAAAAGAAATAGCTCCTCCGTCCGACTCTACAGCGGGACGCACGTAGTCGTCCAAAACCGTTTTAATTTTGCGAACGGTCGGGCTGTCTGTATCCAGAATAGTGGTATTGCTTTCTACTGTTTTTTGTTCAAAAACCAGGTGATTCTCTTCGAAGTAAATCTTCAAAAACTGCTTTGTATCTAAAATAACATCTCCCCAATCGGTTGTATCATCTTTGGTAAGTGTTATAAAATTGGAGGCCAAAAACACACGTTGCACGAATGGAAACTGAAATAAATCGCCCGCCAAAGGAGAAGATTTCCCTTCTGCCACGGTTGAATTTAAATCCGGGTAATCGAATGAAAGTCCTTGAGGAACCAATTCAAAATTCAGCACAAACTTCATAGAGTTTGGATTCGGACTGGCTTCAGTATAGACAAATACGGGTTGCATGGTTGAGTTGCTTCGAACGGTTAGTGATTGATAGAAAAACAAAAAGGACAACCTTTGGAGGATTATCCCTTTTGCAACAAAAATTTACTTGAAATGGTTTACTTCTTCTCCCCTCCCCCTTTCGGCGGTTGGTTGGCCGGTTTATTGGGGGCGGTTGCTTTAGGAGAAGTAGTAGGGTTGGCAGCAGGATTTCCCCCGCCACCGCTTTTTTTCTTTTTGTTCTTGCGGTTGTTACTATTGTTGCCGTTGTTTTGTTGGTCGCGACTGCTGAATTTTTTGTCCATTTTGGTCAAATCGCTGTTGATACCCGCAAAAGGCAATGCCAATACGGCTTCCTGAATTTCCAATACATCCAACGAAACCGGCTTTTCGCCTTTCGCATTCATTTTCAGTATTTCATTGACTTGGTCAAGCGTAATCGGATGCCAGGTAGTGCTATCGTTTTCGTACCCAAACCACATAATTTTCTTAAAAATGTCGGTTTTCTGCAAATGAGCCTTTCCTTTTTGGGTTTGGAGAGGCGCATCAACGTGCGGAATATCTTTGAGTGCGTCTATGTACGTTTCCAGTTCATAGTTGAGGCAACATTTCAAACGTCCGCACTGTCCGGAAAGCTTGGTCGGATTGAGTGATAAATTTTGGTAACGCGCCGCCGATGTTGTGATATTTTTGAAATCAGTAAGCCAAGTAGAGCAGCATAACTCCCGCCCACAGGCACCAAGACCTCCCAAGCGTCCTGCTTCCTGACGAAGACTTATTTGACGCATTTCGATACGGGCTTTAAATTCTCCCGCCAATACTTTGATCAACTCTCGGAAATCAACGCGCTCATCGGCAGAATAATAAAAAGTGGCTTTGGTATTATCCGACTGAAACTCAACATCGGAGAGTTTCATATTGATTTTCAATTCTTTAACCATTTCTCGGGCGCGATACATGGTCGTCAAATCGCGGGCAATGCTTTGTTCATGTTTTTCGAGATCACGCTGATTAGCGACTCGATAGATGCTTTTCAGATTCTCGTCATTGGCGACTTTCTTTTTTACCATTTGCAAACGGACCAAGTCGCCCTGCAACGATACCGCACCGATATGATATCCAGAAGCCATCTCACAAACGACATAATCGCCCGTGTGAAGTTCCAATTGGTTGATATTCCGGAAGTATTCTTTACGTCCTCCCTTAAATTTTACTTCGACGACATCAAAACGCTTCATGACCGGCACATCCATGTCACTTAGCCAGTCGAAAACGTTCATTTTATTACAACCGCCCGTACTGCAAGCCCCATTATTTTGACAACCAGCTGTTTTTCCATTCAGCCCGCCTGTCCCGCATCCGCCTGTTGAGCATGATTTACAACCCATTTAGTTTACAGTTTGTAGTCTGCAGTTTACAATGAGCGGCATTCTACTTTGCCATTTGCCCCTTGTCATTTTCTTACTGCCTCCTAATCCTTATAACGAATCAAATCCAATCCAATATCTTTTCGATAGTATTTCCCCTCGAATTGCACGGCCGCGGCCGCTTTTTGCGACTTATTTACGGCGCCTTCGAGCGAATTAGCGATTCCGGTCAATGCCAGAACTCGCCCGCCGTTGGTGAGAATTTCACCTTTATCATTGGTTGTTGTTCCTGCATGGAAAACAACGACTTCATCTATTTTTTCTATATCAGCAATTTTCTTGCCCTTTTCGTAGGCATTGGGATATCCACCTGAAACGATGACCGTAGTAACCGCCGTTTGGGAAGAAATCACAAAATCACTTTCCGTCAATTTTTGGTCAGCGGCTGCCAGTAAAAGAGTGACTAAATCCGATTGAATTCGCGGCAAAACGACCTCCGTTTCGGGATCTCCCATGCGGGCGTTGTACTCAATGACGTAAGGTTCTGACTTTACGTTCATCAAACCGATAAAAATAAAACCTACGTAGTGAATACCTTCCGCCTGCAAGCCTGCCAGCGTAGGTTTTACAATTTTTTGTTCTACTTTTCTCAAAAAATTTTCATCCGCAAACACAACCGGCGATACCGCTCCCATACCTCCTGTATTGAGTCCCGTATCTTTTTCTCCAATGCGTTTATAGTCTTTGGCTTCGGGCAAAATTTTGTAATTGATCCCATCCGTCAATACAAAAACCGACAGTTCAATTCCTCTTAGAAATTGTTCTACGACTACTTTATTGCCTGCGGCCCCAAATTTTTCTTCTACCAGTATCTCATTCATTGCTGTTTTGGCGGCATTCAGGGTTTCGGCAATAATCACTCCTTTTCCCGCTGCCAAACCATCGGCTTTCAGTACGATAGGCAATGCATGTGAGGTAAGATGAGCAAGCCCATCTTCCAGTGTGTCAGGTGTAAATGTGCGGGAAGCAGCCGTTGGAATTCCATATTTAAACATGAAATTTTTGGAAAAGTCCTTACTGCCTTCCAGTTGAGCACCCAATCGGTCGGGACCAACGATTTTGACCCGAGAAAGTTCGGGACGTGCTTTCAAAAAATCAACAATTCCATTTACCAGAGGTTCTTCCGGTCCCACAATCACCAGTTTGATTTTCAAATCAACAATTGCTTTGGCAACCGCCTCAAAGTCATTAAAACTAATCGGTAAATTCGTAGCTACCTGAGCTGTCCCTGCGTTTCCGGGGGCAACATACAACTCATCACAATGGGGACTCTGACTTATTTTCCACGCAAAAGCGTGCTCACGACCACCCGAACCAAGGATTAAAATATTCATCTTTATAGTTATCAGTTGGCATTTAAAAGTCATTAGCAGGTATAGAAAAACGTCACTGATGACTGTTAAGCGGAACTCTGCCCGCTGCCAACTATGGACTTATTAATTTGCTACTTCTGACAGGAATTTTATACGCATCAACCGAAGTTCGTCTTCTGTTACATCATCTTCGAGCAATTCGTCCAAAGCGACTTTGATGCTATCAGTTTCTGCCGTCATGAAATAATCGTAGATATCGTGCTGACGGTCACGGTCCATAATCTGATTGATATAATAATCCAGATTCAATTTGGTGCCGGAGTAGCAAATGTGTTCGATTTCTTCGATCAGTTCATCCATTGCGAGCCCCTTTGACTCGGCTATCTCGTCCAAATCTACTTTTCTGTCAATTTGTTGAATTATAAAAATCTTAACTTTTGACTTATTGGCCGCCGATTTTACAACGACATCTTTGGCTGTCTCAATTTCATTTTCTTCAACGTATTTGGTAATCAAATCAATAAACGGCCTACCAAATTTCGACACTTTCCCCATTCCAACCCCATTGATTTGGGCCATTTCCTGAGAAGTGGTAGGATAAGTAGTCGCCATTTCTTCCAACGACGGATCTTGAAAAATCACGTACGGAGGGAGATTTTTATCTTTGGCCAACTTCTTCCTCAAGGCTTTTAATAAGCCCAAAAGCGCTTCATCGTAGGCATTTCCACCACCTGCTGGAGCAAGATCGGTTACGTCTTCATCATCACTCGATTTTTGAGTTTCATTTTCGTCGAATGTATGATCTTTAGAAATTGTAATCGGGAAAGGATCATTTATGAATTTAGCCCCTTTATCACTTAACTTCAAGACTCCAAAATTTTCGGAATCTTTCAACAAAAAGCCCAAAATCACCAATTGGCGAATCATGGAACGCCAAAACTCTACTCCATATTCTTCGCCCTCTTGTTCATCTTTGAATTTTCCCGCGCCATACATTTCCAGTTTATCGTGCTCATAACTGGTTACGTATATGTTATCCGTAGCCGTAATTAAATCCGCAATGTGCTCTCCATCAAACCGTTGATCCGTTTGCTGAATAGCTTTCAAAATCAATACCGCTTCGTTCTGGATTCTGATTTTTTGGGTAGGTTTAACGCAGTTATCGCAAAAGCCGCAATCTTTGTCCATGTACTCCCCAAAATAACTCAGCAACTGACGACGACGGCAGGCTCCCAAGTTGGCATACGCCACCATTTCATTGAGTAAATGACGGGCATTATCGCGCTCGGTAACCGATTTATCTTTGTTGAATTTCTCTAATTTCTGAATGTCTTCAATGTTGTAAAACATTACACAGTTACCTTCCAATCCATCACGACCCGCACGACCTGTTTCCTGATAGTAACCTTCCAACGATTTGGGAGCATCGTAGTGAATCACAAAACGCACGTCGGGTTTATCAATTCCCATTCCAAAAGCGATGGTTGCTACAATTACATCGGCTTCTTCGTTAAGAAAGGCATCCTGATTGTGCATCCGGGTTTGCCCGTCTAAACCGGCATGATACGGAAGTGCTTTTATATCATTAACACTGAGCAGATTAGCAACTTCTTCTACCGTTTTTCGACTTAAACAATAGATAATACCCGATTTCCCTTTGTTGTTTTTTATGTATTTAATAAGCTGTTTGTTGACATCTGCCAGCTTGGGTCGCACTTCATAGTAGAGATTTTTACGATTGAAAGACGACTTGAAAAGAGCCGATTCTTCCATCCGCAAATTTTTAGCAATATCCTGCTGAACTTTGGGAGTAGCCGTTGCAGTAAGAGCAATCAGAGGCAAATCAGGGTTGATGTTGTCAATGATTCCCCGAATTCGACGGTATTCAGGACGAAAATCATGTCCCCATTCTGAGATACAGTGTGCTTCGTCAACCGCTACAAAAGAGATATTTGCCCGTTGTAAAAAATCAAGATTTTCTTCCTTTGTCAAGGATTCAGGAGCGATATAGAGCAATTTTAATGAACCGTCTAATGCATCCTTTTTTACTTTATTGATTTCCGCTTTGTTGAGTGTAGAATTCAAAAACTGGGCATTAATGCCAAATGCATTAAGTTGATCCACCTGATTTTTCATCAAGGCAATCAACGGAGAAATTACAATCGCCACTCCCTCGTTTGTGATGGCGGGCAACTGATAACAAAGAGATTTGCCGGCTCCGGTTGGCATGATGACAAAGGTATTGTTCCCTCCCATGATGCTATTTATGATAGCTTCCTGCTCTCCCCTGAACTGACTGTAGCCAAATATCTCTTTGAGCCGTTCCTTAAGCGTATGCTGTACGCCTGTTTCTTCCTGAATCATCCTCATTCTATGTATTGACGCTTTTATCCCCTGGTTCACAGGGCTTTGTATAGCTTTATTAGTGAGTTAAAAAGTTATGAAATCAATAGCTATTGCCTCTGTTTTATCAATTTCTGAGCAGGCAAAGTCAGTAACTAAGTTTGAAATTAGTAAAAATAATCAAATCCGGCACAACAAATTTTTGTCAATAAAAAACTGGCTTTTTTTTAATCAGGCACCTATCATACCCTACAAACAACTGACAGCCAATTTCTTGCAATGGTTTTCTATTACAGAAAAAAGAGCATTTTTTGTTTGAAAATTGTCAAATTGTTTCTTTTTATTTACCTCATACGTTCCTGCGAACGAACAAATTTCTCGTCGCGACGGATGAAACGATTGGCTAAAACGTTGGCTAACATCGCTATTACAAGCGCATAAAAGCCAAAACCGAAGTTCCCGTTCACCGTCGGCTCAAAAAAATCTTTTGCTTTGCCGAAGATAAAATACATGATCAATCCCATGATGATAGTCATAAGGATAGAGTTGGCAGCGCAAATTCCGGACTGTAACAGACGATTTTTGTATTGGGAAATTGCAAAAATTGTCACTCCTGACACAATACCTCCCAAAAGTGCCAAATACCAAACGGGGCTAATGGTAGAACTAACTCCCTGTTGATGAATCAATCTAAGCGCGGAAAGGTGAGCTGATTGAGCAGCATCTGCTGAGGTTTTATCCCAAATAGGCAGGGCAATCATCCCCACCATACCCACGGCAACTAATGCCAAAAAAAAGGTTTGAATGCGTTGAAGCATAACTGTAAAAATCGTTATCTGTGTTTGGTAAACTATTTCCCTTAAAAAAATGGATGGCAAAGGTAAGCATTTGAATACGATTTTGGAATACGAATAAAGTGGCGGTTCGCCGCTGCGAAAGATTTTGGCGGACAAAAGTGCTCAGAAGACAATTTCTTTAGTGTAGTATTTTTAGGGATAAACTGTACTTTTACGCAAAAAATTAGCTTAGACAAATTTAGAGATTATGCTTTCAAAGACCTTTGGCAGTGCAGTATACGGTGTAAATGCCACTATCATAACCATTGAAGTAACAGTGGGCCAGGGAATGCGTTTTTTTATGGTAGGTCTTCCCGACAGTGCCGTTAAAGAAAGTGAACAACGCGTGGAAGCATCACTTAAATACTTCGAATACCGAATGCCGCGCCAAAAAGTAGTCGTCAACCTTGCCCCAGCCGACATTCGCAAAGAAGGCTCTGCCTATGATTTACCCATTGCGCTTTGTGTATTGCAGGCATCTGAACAATTGTCCCCCAAAAAGAATTTAGAAGATTACATTATCATGGGCGAACTGTCACTTGACGGAAAACTTCGCCCCATTAAAGGCGTATTGCCCATTGCTATCGAAGCTCGTCGGTTGGGATTCAAAGGGTTTATACTTCCTTCCGCCAATGCCCACGAAGCAGCGATTGTCAATAGTTTAGATGTCATCCCTGTCGAGACTCTAAAGGATGCCGTAGAGTTTTTGGAAGGAAATAAAGAAATTACTCCTTTGACAGTAGATACCCGCGATATTTTCCTGAATACACTGAATGATTATGATGCTGATTTTGAACACGTTCAAGGACAGGAAAACATCAAACGTGCCCTTGAAATTGCCGCCTCTGGGGGCCATAATGTGATTATGATTGGACCTCCCGGTTCGGGAAAAACAATGTTGGCAAAGCGGTTACCGTCTATTTTACCACCATTAACCCTGCACGAATCGCTCGAAACAACTAAAATACACTCCGTAGCGGGAAAATTGGGCACTAAATCTTCTCTTATTTCGCGCCGCCCGTTTCGTTCTCCACACCACACCATCAGCGATGCTGCACTGGTAGGAGGTGGTACGTTTCCTCAACCCGGCGAGATATCATTAGCGCATAATGGGGTACTGTTTTTAGACGAATTGCCTGAATTTAAACGCAGTGTATTAGAAGTAATGCGACAACCTTTGGAAGAACGTTGCGTCACGATTTCGCGAACGAAATGGGCCATTGAGTTTCCTGCCAATTTTATGCTCGTTGCCAGCATGAATCCTTGCCCCTGTGGCTATTACAACCATCCTGAAAAAGAATGCGTTTGCCCTCCTGGCACTGTTCAACGTTATTTAAACAAAATCAGCGGTCCGCTCCTCGATCGCATTGATTTGCACGTAGAAGTTACTCCTGTATCGTTTGATCAAATAGCTTCTACCCGCAAAGCGGAAAAAAGCACCGACATCCGTGAGCGTGTCATCAAAGCACGCGCCATTCAAACGGAACGATTTAAGGAAAAAACGGGAATTTACTGCAATGCCATGATGCCCTCGGCCATAGTAAAAGAGATTTGTGAAATCAATTCCGCAGGCAGAGCCCTCCTCAAAACAGCGATGGAACGGTTGGGACTATCGGCCCGTGCCTACGACCGCATTTTGAAAGTTGCCCGAACCATCGCCGATTTAGGAGCCAGCCCTGACATTAAAATCGAACACCTGGCCGAAGCTATTCAGTATCGGAGTTTGGACAGAGAAAGTTGGGCAGGATAGATTTCTTCGTTAGATTTAAGGTTTAAATTTGCATTACTATGTCAAAGATATTTTTTGAACAATCACGGCCTACCTTTTCAGAGATAATAGGTAATGGAAAAACATTTGCAGTACCTAACTATCAACGAAATTACAGCTGGTACTATGATGAATGGGAAGATTTATGGCTGGATATTGAAGAACTCAGTCATGATGAAAATCATTATATGGGCTATGTTGTTCTCAAACGTACTAATAATCCTAAACATTATGAAATAATAGATGGACAACAACGAATTACTACACTAAGTATAATTTGCCTGGCTTGTATAAGTTTGCTACAAGATTGGATCAATAGCGACATTGATGCTGACGACAATAAACAAAGATTAGAATTAATACGTACAGGTTATATTGGTTTTTTAGAAGGTCGTACTTTGGTAACTAAAGCCAAACTAAGGCTAAACCGTATAAATGAATATTTTTTCAGAAGTTATTTGGTACAGTTACGGAAACCAAGTAATATCAGTAATGAAAAACCATCTGTCCAAAAATTATATAAAGCGTTTACTTACTTCAAAAAAAAATTGGAAGAAAAATTTGAATCTAATATGTCAGGTTCAGATTTATTTGACTTTGTAGATGGCAGTTTAGGAAGTAATTTATTTTTTACTCTTATAGAAGTCGGTGACGATACAAACGCTTACAAAATTTTTGAAACGTTGAATGCCAGAGGTGTAAAGCTCTCTGCGTCTGATTTATTGAAAAACTACTTATTTTCACTAATCTTATCAGATTCACCTGCGTTAGTAGAAGATTTAGATATGAAATGGGATGCTATAAATGACATACTTGGCAATACTGAAGTAACTACTTATTTACGCCACTATTGGAATGCGCGGCAAAATAAAATTGAAAGAAAATCTACCTTATTCAAGGCTTTAAAAAGAAAAATAACAAAACAAAAGGAAGCATTAGATTTATTAAACAGCTTAGAAGAAAATGTAAGCATCTATACAGCTCTAAGTGATGAAAACAATGCCTTATGGGTTGATGAAGAGAGAAAATATATTAAAGAATTAAATCTATTCGATGTTACTCAATGCTATTCATTATTACTTGTTGCAAAAGAAAAACTAGCTGATGATGAATTTATAAAATTGCTCAGAGATATAGCTGTTATAAGTTTTAGATATAACATAATTGGTGGGCAAAACCCTAATGAGTTAGAAAGAGTTTATAATGATGCCGCAAATAAAGTCTTTAAAGGTGAGTTAACCACATCAAAAGCTATTTTTAAATTATTGGAAAGCGTATATTTAGTAGACACGAACTTTAAAAATGATTTTGCTACTAAAGCTATTAATACTAACAAAGCTAACCAATTAGTCAAATATATTCTTTCAAAGCTTGAAAAGCAATATGGGGGTAATGAAGTAGATTTAAATGATAAATCTGTAACTATTGAACATATTTTACCCGAGAAACCGACAGATGAATGGGTAGAAGCCTTCAATAACACTGACACTTCTCAATATATCTATCGATTAGGAAATCTAACTTTATTAAAAACAAGCAGTAACAATAATGTAGGAAGAAAACTCTTTCCCGAGAAATATACAGAGTACAAAAAAAGTGAATTCAAATTAACAAACACGCATATTGAATACAACAAATGGGATGCGAGTACTGTAAGTAGCAGGCAACGAGATATGGCTACAAAAGCCTTAACAATTTGGAAAATACATTATCAGTAATCTACGAAACATCCTTCAACAATTCCTCCACTGCGCGGCGGCCGGATTCCATGGCACCGTGAACTGTGCCGCTGTGACCGCCGTAATGGGTGGCTTCGCCCGCAAAATACAATTTACGTTGTACGGACTGAGAAAGGGCTTGTCGCGTAAGCAGCCCTCCGCCGTCGACAATTGGGTACGAATAGGCTCCCTTGATAAAGGGCTCCTTGCCCCAATCCATGATACGGGCGTTTGTCAAAGCGCCCGTAGCCACCCCTTTCCCGTAAATAGTATCTAAATCCTTGACTATGTTTTGAATTGCGGTGGCGGAAGGCAAAGCGCTCAAGGCTTCGGCTTTTTCACCCATTACTAAACCCGTTAAGACAAACGACTGTGTGCTGCGGCCGTACGAACTCACATTGTATTTTGGTACTAAGCCAGAGGTATAAACAGAGCCGGTAGTAACATCCCAAAAGCGACGATTGAATACCAACACCACCTTCATTCCGGCCCCCATTCCTATGTTTTTAATGGCTGTAATCTTTGCTTCTGGCAAAGGTGGGGTAAATTGTAGCTCATTGGCCTGCAATATGGTTAGCGGAACAGTAATGATGACTTTGTCCACAAAGCGCCTTTGTACCTGCGCATCTTCCAAACTAATACGGTCACTGCTGAAATCAATTCTTTTTATCTGCTTGTTAAGCACTACTTTAGGAATGACTTTTTTGCATTTTTCTTCTAAAACTGACAACAATGAACGATTGGCCAAACCATAATTTCCATCAACGGCTCCTCCAATCAGCGCCTCTTCCGTAATTCCTTTGACACTTAACCGACCGGCCGAGGTGCCATATTCATTGGCCACCAATGCCTCTGTAATGTGACGTACACGGGCTGCCAACTTGGACGTATCCATGAGTTGAAGCAATGTACTGTCAGTGCCGGTATAATTAAAAGCCTGTTGCGCTAACTGCAAAGCAAGTTGGAAATCAAGGTCTGTATTCCACTGACTTTCGGTGCGAAGTTGAGTGGCGATTTGATAAAAATCAGTGGCCGTGTCAGGCACAAAAGCAGCGCCCGACTCTTTGACCCAATCGTACCAGACAGAACGATTTCCGCGAATTTCCTCGGCTCCCAGCTCTATGTCGAAATCAGCAAAGCCCTTTAACGAACGAATCCGCCCGCCAATTTGCTCGGATGCTTCAAAAATGGTGTAATTAGCACCTTTTTCTTCCAACAAGTACCCCGCATAGAGTCCGGCAGCCCCTGCGCCAATGATAGCGATCTGACCTTCATACTTACGTTCGGCATACGGATCTTTTTCATTGCAGCTGCCAAAAGCAAGCGCTCCTGTGGTGATAACGGTATTCTTTATAAAATCGCGACGTTGCATTCTTCCTGCTATTTGTGAGTTAGTGAATTGTGGGTTGTGATTTAGTCAATTACGAAATAAAATCACCACTTCCATTACAATATAGTTACTTTTTACCTTCCCAATGTTGTTCAAAAACGTTTACAATCCCTTCATCTGTACATGTTTCCAGTAATTCTCGATTTGTTTTTTTTAAACCGGGATGGATAAAATCAGGAGCAATCTCAGCCAAGGGTACCAACGTAAAACGGCGTTCGTGCAACCTTGGATGGGGTAAATGTAAGTCAGAATCGGCTAAAATAAGGTCTGCGTAATACAGTATATCAATGTCAATGACCCGAGCGCCCCAACGCAAACGGCGTTCGCGCCCGAGTTGTTTTTCAATGTTCAAGGTTTGATCCAGCACTTTTTTCGGCGAAAGTTCGGTTTCGATTTGTATCACCTGATTTAAAAAAGCAGGTTGGTCAATAACGCCCCAAGGAGCCGTTTCGTACAATTGCGATTGTGCAGCAATAGGCGCAATTCGTTCCGAAATCAATTGGACGGCTTGTTTCAGTGTGGACTCCCGCTCGCCCAGATTGGCACCTAACAATAGAAAAACAGGGTATTGATTCATACGACAAAGGTAGGCAAACAATCAGTGCAGTGTCATTTGGCAAACAGAATTCGTCAAAATAATGGGCAGAAAAAGTCAATACTTCTCTTTTAAATTGAAATTATAAACGAAGAAATTTAATCATGACGAGCATCCAAAAAATAAAAGTAACCGGCCTTTTTCTTTTTCTCTCCTTCTCCTGTTTAGCCCAAGAAGAAATTACACTTTATCCGGGCAGTGTTCCTAATGCCAAAGATGTTCCCAACGAAGAGGTAAAGACACCATCTCAAGTAGTTTCCAAAGTATCACAGCCTACTCTTTCCGTGTTTTTACCTCCTAAAGAAAAGGCAACAGGGGCAGCCGTAATCATTTGTCCGGGAGGTGGTTATGGCGTACTCGTTATCAAAAGAGAAGGTTACGATGTAGCCGACGCGTTTACCAAACAAGGCATTGCTGCTTTTGTATTGAAATACCGATTGCCAAGCGAAAAAACCATGATTGACCCATCCATAGGCCCCTTGCAGGACGCTCAACAGGCCATAAAAACCATTCGGCAACGCGCCAAAGAATGGAATGTTGACCCTCAAAAAATCGGCATTATGGGTTTCTCCGCAGGCGGGCATTTGGCGGCAACGGCAGGCACTCATTTTACACAGTCTGTACTTCCTGCAACGGACGGTATCAGTGTTCGACCTGATTTCATGATTTTGGTGTATCCCGTCATCAGTTTTATGGAAGGCATTGGTCACAAAGGGTCAGGGGCAAATCTATTGGGTAAAAGCGCCTCCGCAGAACAAATTAAACTCTATTCAAACGAACTTCAGGTAACTGCTTCTACCCCACCCGCATTCATCACTCACGCGGGGGATGATACTGTAGTGCCGGTTTCCAACAGCCTTATTTTTTACGAAGCATTGAAGAAAAACAACATCCCAAGCGAACTGCACATTTACTCAAAAGGAGAACACGGATACTTAAAAGTCCCCGCTTTCGACGAGTGGTTTGGCCGCTGCCTGCACTGGATGGCTACTGCGGGATTTGTGAAGTAGGAGGTACTAAATAGGAAGGTATGAGGTATAAAATAGGAAGTACGAACTTCTTACCTCCTATTTCAAATTTCCTCTTCTCCCTTTCCAACCTTTCCCACCCGTTGGCCGCTCTTTGTGATTGAAAGCATCATTGCATGACCGAACAAGAACTGATTCAACGCTGTCTCAACCACGACCGTGCCGCGCAACGACTCCTGTATGATCGTTACAAATCAGCGATGTACACGCTGGCGTACCGCATTACGGGCGATTTTGACGAAGCCAACACGGCCTTGCAGGATACATTCCTGTCGGTATTTCGGAACTTGGCACAATACCGGGGTGAGTCAACAATCGGCGCTTGGATCAAATCCATTTTGGTAAGAAAGGCGTATCAAAACGCTCAAAAGCAACCGCATTATGTATTAATGGAACAGCTTCCAACGGATACCAACCCCGTTGATTGGGGAAATGATGCCATTGATGCAGACCATTTGGGAAAAGCCATTTTGAGTTTGCCCGAAGGCGCTCGTGCGGTATTCGTGCTGATTGAAACCGAAGGATTTGCGCATCGCGAAGTAGCTGAGATACTGGGAATTTCGGAAGGTACCTCCAAATCCCAATTGAACTACGCAAAAAGCGGTTACGGGAAATGTTAGTGAGGAGACAGGAGTGAGAAGTCAGTGAAGAATGAAATTTCAAAGAGCAAACAGTAATGTAAAAATGGCAAAGTCATTGAACGATAAACTTCCGCAGTATTCTCCGCCCGAATCGGTCTGGGAAAACATTGAGCAAGGTCTCAATGACGCGCCTTTGCAGGAAGCACTAAGCAAGCTGCCGATTTACGAGCCGCCAGTTCAGACTTGGTTTGATATTGCTGCCCAAGTACCTAATTATCAAATACATTGGTGGAGGTATCCAGTAGCAGCTTCTGTAGCAGTATTAATAATTGGCTTTGGTGAGTATTTGGCGAGTAAACAAGCCGAAAACCTAACTATAGGACAATCATACGCTCATATTCAAGCTCTTGCCCAACAAGAGGCAACAACTTTCAAATCAAGCAATAAAACCATTAAACAATCACACGCCAATATTCAAGCTCTTGCCCAACAAGAAGCAACAACTTTCAAATCAGACAATAAAACCATTGAACAATCACACGCTCATATTCAAGCTCTCGCCCAACAAGAAGCAACAACTTTCAAATTGAACCACCAATAAGTGTATTTAAAAATAATTATTTTGACAACCTGATAAACAATAATACAAAATGAAAAAGAACCTAACATTGTGCTTTTTAATTATCTGCTCAAACAATTACTTTCAATGAACTCCTTTCTAAAGTGAATTGTAAAAATTTCGCCTGTTTTAAAGACTTTATTGAAACAAAAGGATTTAGTTATAACAAGTCCGATAAAAATAACAACAGAGAATTGTATTTATATTTATCAAATCAAGGGTTCTTAACTTCATCTAATAATGATATAACGACCAAAAACACTTCAATTTTTCTCTTAGGCGATAGTTATACTTTAGTGGGCGCAAGAACTGCTGTTGTATCATACTATCAATCCTTACTTAAACAGATAAAAAATGCTGGCTTTGTTTCAAATAAAATCGAAAATATAACCAATGGGGTTATCGTATATTATTCATCAAAACAACATCCTAAAATTTCAGTGGCAGTCCAGACTGATATTTTAGAAAAAGAAGGAAGTCAATGGACATCTTACGACATTTCTGTCACAAAAAATTTATAATTGGTCTAACCCCCGAACCGCTGACGGACGATAGATAGGCAGTAACAGATAAAGCCGTTCTGTTACTGCCTATCTTTTCACATATCAACCCCATCCTCGCCCATCATTCTGTTATTTGACGTTTTTATGTACTTTTGTCGAATCAATTTTCCGCCTTCTCATCTGATTTGACAATGAATTATATAAAAGCTTTTGCCCCGGCAACCGTTGCCAACGTCGCCTGTGGGTTTGATATTTTTGGATTTGCTTTAGACGAACCCGGTGACATCGTAGAACTGCGCAAACGCGACGAGCCCGGCATCATTATTAAAGATATTATCGGCGACGAAGGTCGTCTCCCCCGCGAACCCGAACGCAATGCCGTTTCGGTGGTGATGCTTAAATTTCTCCAACACATCGGTTCTACCCAAGGCGTAGAAGTAACGCTTCATAAAAACATGCCTTTGGGCAGCGGAATGGGCTCCAGTTCAGCCAGTTCGGTGGTTGGTATTTTTGCCATCAATGAACTTTTGGGACGTCCGCTGACGCAACGGGAATTGCTTCCTTTTGCCATGGAAGGCGAGCGCATTGCCTGCGGTGCTGCCCACGCTGACAATGTTGGCCCGGCACTTTTGGGCGGCTTTGTAGTAATTCGCAGCTATTCACCCTTGGATGTGTTCAAGGTCAAAGTTCCTGACGAACTCTACTGCACGTTGGTTCACCCCGATGTAGAAGTAAATACCAAAGATGCCCGTTACATTTTGCGTAACGAAGTTTCGCTCAAAAATACCATTTCTCAAATGGGCAATGTAGCAGGTCTCATCGCCGGGCTAATGCAGGAAGATTACGATTTGGTTAGCCGCTCCATGGTGGATGTAATCATTGAGCCCGTCCGTTCGATTTTGATTCCCGAATTTGACCACGTAAAACAGGCCGCTCTCGAAAGCGGAGCACTGGGATGCAGCATTTCGGGGGCGGGCCCTTCGATGTTTGCCCTCAGCCGTGGCCGCGCCACTGCCGAGCGCGTCGCCCTATCCATGAGTGAAGCCTTTGGTAGGGTGGGCATTACCACTAAAAGTTACGTATCTCAAATCAATCAACAAGGTCCCAAAGTATTGGAAACCGCCTAAAACTCAATTTGTCATGCTGAAAGCATCCATAAAATCGTTCCTTCTTGTCTCCTTGCTTCTTTCTTTTTCTTCCTATGCGCAATCGCTCAAAAAACTGCCCGAAGCCCAATTTTCCAAGGCAGAAGTAGAAATGAATATGCGTTTTTTGGCGTCTGATGAACTTCAGGGACGGCGAACGGGAGAACAGGAAAATTTGGTAGCCGCACGCTACCTTGCCGAACAGTTTCGGTTTTTGGGCCTTAAACCCGCTCCCGGCCAAACGGACTACTTGCAACCCGTTCCGTTTGTGATTCAAAAAGCTGCCAAAGAAGGCCTGTTAATTGCCAATGGTGATACCTTACACTCAGGCAAAGAATTTGTACTATTGGGCGGTAGCCCTGCCAATTTCAAGGCAGATATTGTTTTTGTAAATTATGGGTTGGCAGACGATTACAAGACAGATGTAAAAGGAAAAATCGTCGTAGCCCAAGTAGGCACACCGGAGTCTAAAACGCCGCAGGAGATTTTTGCTGCTTCCAACGACAAACGTAAAATTGCCACTGAAAAAGGGGCCGCGCTGCTGATTGAATTGTTTACGGCTCAAATTCCCTGGAGTTTTGCCTCCCGTTATTTTGGTAACGAAAAACTAAGTCTGGACAATGGCACAAGCACGGGCGTAACGCACGTGTGGGTAAACGGTCAGCAAAAAAAATACACAGATCTGTTTAAAAGCGGAGCTTCCTCCGCTACCTTTCAAACGACAGGCCGCGACCAACAAAACGTTAATTCATACAATGTAGTCGGTATTATTGAAGGTACCGACCCAGTACTCAAAAATGAATACATCGTGGTAAGTGCGCACTTCGACCACGTCGGAATAGGCAAAAAAGGCGGCAACACCTACACGGCGGCCGACAGTATTTTTAACGGTGCCCGCGACAATGCGTTCGGAACAGTCGCCATGTTGACGGCTGCTAAAACGCTTTCGTTGAAGCCTGCCAAACGTTCGGTTTTATTCATTGGTTATACCGCTGAGGAAGTGGGATTGCTGGGAAGTAGATACTATTCAGAACACCCGTTGGTGCCGCTTAATCAGTGCGTTTTTAACCTCAACAGCGACGGTGCGGGCTACAGCGACAAAACGCTCGTGTCGGTCATAGGCCTCGACCGCACCAACTGCAAAGCGGAAATCGAAGCAGGTTGCAACGCCTTTGGGCTGAGTGTTTTTGGTGACCCCGCGCCCGAGCAGGGCTTATTTGACCGTTCAGACAATGTCAGTTTAGCCGCTAAAGGCATTCCTGCGCCTGATTTTTCGCCTGGATTCAAAAGTTTTGACGGAGAAATTGCGAAATACTACCACCAAGCCACCGACAATCCCGAGTCTATCGACTTTGATTATCTGCTAAAATTCTGCCAATCGTTTGCCTACTCTGCCCGGCTCATTGCCAATAAATCCGTCCGCCCCTACTGGACAGCAGGCGACAAATACGAGCCGGCAGCCAAGGCGTTGTATGGGAAATAAAATACCTTACAAGTAATCCTTATAAACAAAATAGACCCTTTCAGGGTGACAAATTAATATCCTTCATGATTCGTAAAGCCGTTATACCCGCCGCAGGTTTAGGTACCCGCTTCTTACCTGCTACTAAATCTCAACCCAAGGAAATGCTCCCTATCATCGACACACCCACCATTCAGTACGTGGTGCAGGAGGCGGTGGATTCGGGCATTGAAGACATTCTCATCATTACTGGTCGTGGCAAACGCGCCATTGAAGACCACTTTGACCGCAATGTAGAGCTGGAAGCCAAATTAGAAGAAAAGCAGGACGAGCTGCTTTGGAACGAAATGCGCCGCTTATCGGACATGGCCAATATTCATTACGTTCGCCAACGCGAGACCAATGGACTGGGCGATGCTATTTATTATGCCAAACAACACGTTGGTAATGAGCCCTTTGCCGTACTTTTGGGCGATACCATCATGGATTCTGTGATTCCAGTCACTCAGCAATTGATTGATACCTACGAGCAATACCAAAGTACCATCATTGCCGTAGAAACCGTTCCTCGCGAAAAGGTAAACCGCTATGGAATTGTGGGTGGAACGGCGCTGAGCGATACCATTATGCAGTTGGATGCACTCATTGAAAAACCTTCCATTGAGTCCGCCCCTTCGAATTTGGCCATTGCAGGACGCTATATTTTGTCTCCCGAAATCTTTACAGCGATTGAACAAACAGGCAAAGGCAAAGGCGGCGAAATTCAATTGACCGACGCCTTCCAAATCCTGTTGCGTCGTGAAAGTATTTACGCCCACCGCATTGAAGGCGAGCGCCACGACATCGGAAATAAGCTTGATTTCTTGAAAACAACCGTCAAATTTGCGCTCAAACGCAAAGAATTCTCCAAACCGTTTTTGAAATTTTTGAGAGAAACGTTGGCGGAGTATGAAGGTAAATAATATGTTAATTGTTATCCGTTATTTGCGATTCAAACGACTAACAAATAACCGTTAACGGATAACCTCCCCTTCCCCATGCCAAACCTGCTCCTGATTGACGATGAAATCAAACTCCGCGGCCTCCTCAAACGCATCCTGGAGTTAGAAGGCTACCATGTCAGCGAAGCAGGAGATGCCCGTTCGGCCTGGAAGATTTTAGAGAAAGAAGACATTCAGGTAGTTGTCTGTGATGTAAAACTCCCCGATGCCCATGGCGTAAAACTTACTCAGCGCATTAGAAGCCAATTCCCTCTCGTTGAAATCATCCTGCTTACAGCCTACGGCACCATTGCTGACGGTGTAAAAGCGGTAAAGAACGGCGCTTTCGACTACCTTACCAAAGGCGACGACAACGACCGCATCGTACCGCTTGTGGCACGGGCCATGGAAAAAGCCGAACTCCAACAAAAAGTAAAACGGCTGGAAGAACGAGTCCATCAAAAATTTGGATTTGGGAGTATTCTTGGAAATTCGAAACCGATTCAGGAAGTTGTCCTGCTTGCTCAAAAGGTAGCGGCGACGGACACCACCGTATTGCTTTTGGGTGAAACTGGAACGGGTAAAGAGGTCTTTGCACAAGCCATTCATCAGGAAAGCCCACGCCGCGACAAGCCATTTGTAGCACTCAATTGCAGCGCTTTTAGCCGCGAAATTTTAGAAAGTGAGTTGTTTGGTCACCGCGCAGGGGCTTTTACGGGAGCACTGAAAGACAAAAAGGGGCTCATGGAAGAGGCCCACGGCGGCACCTTGTTTTTGGACGAAATTGGTGAAATGAGCCTCGACCTCCAAGCCAAACTTCTTCGCGTTCTTGAAACTAACATCTTTTATAAAGTAGGCGATACCAAACCGACTCAAGTGAGCGTGCGGTTTATTGCCGCCACCAACCGAGACTTACAAAAAGAAGCAGAAAACCAGCATTTTCGATTGGATTTATACTATCGCTTATCGGTTTTTGAAATAAAATTACCTGCTCTTCGCCAACGTCCGGAAGACATTCCATTGTTGGCAGCGCATTTTGTGCAGGTCTATGCTGCCAAAATGAATCGCCCCGCCCCAAAACTATCACCTGCTTTTTTAGAAAAATTGAAGCAAAGTCCGTGGAAAGGCAATATTCGTGAATTGAAAAATGTCATCGAACGAGCCGTTCTTTTATCCAATCACTCAGAGTTGACTGTCCAGGAACTTCCTTTTGAAATGCAATTTGGGACGGCTAATCTTGTACAAGGGTTGGCTACTTTAGCCGAGATTGAAAAACAACACATCCAACGAATGTTGCATCACACCCAAGGCAACAAAACCGAAACCGCCCGTCTCCTGGGTATCGGTTTGACAACACTTTATCGGAAAATTGAGGAATATGGATTGTAGAGACGCAAAATGTTGCGTCTTTCTTTAAGCCATATATAAACAGACGCAAAATTTTCGGTCCCGCAACGGCGGACGGCACGGGCCGCCCCGCGTGCCGATACGGCATCTCTACGACAGGCCCTTCCAAAATGAAAATCGACCCTTCCAAAACGGAAGGGTTTTTTATTGAGAAAATCCAATTGAAATCTATAAACTATTAACAGTAAATGCTTTAACTCTACTCCATTTTCACCGGCACAGCTTTGGCATCCCTTACTACATCTTACTAAAACAGATTTAATTATGGTCATGCTGATTAGTCTTCTCCTCACGGGCATTGGGTGTTTTGCCCTGTTTTATGGTTCCATTCGATTCTTTGAAAAAATCTAAAACTATGTTCGCTGTTCTGTTCATCCTCTCATTGGCTGTGTTTTGCTACTTAGTGTACGTCTTACTCAAGCCCGAAAAATTTTAAAAGCCCCACCCCTGCCCTCCCCACTTAGGGAGGGGGAAAATGATTACAACTATGTTACAGGAAATTCTCGGTATCGTTTTAATTTTTGTCCTTACGGTTTTGTTAGCACTGCCATTGGGACGCTACATCGCCAAGGTCTATTTAGGGCAACCTACTTGGCTGGACTTTATGTCGCCACTCGAAAACTTTATCTACAAAGTGTGCCGTATCAATCCCAAAAAGGAAATGACGTGGCAGGAACACTTAGCAGCCCTTTTGACCATTAATTTTTTATGGTTTTTCTGGATGATATTTGTTTTGATGAACCAAGGCTGGCTTCCGCTCAACCCTGACGGTAACCCGTCCATGAGTCCTGATTTAGCATTTAATACCGCTATTTCATTTTTGGTGAACTGTAATTTACAGCACTATTCGGGGGAAACGGGTGTGACCTATTTTTCGCAGTTGGCGGGATTGATGTTTATGCAATTTGTGACGGCAGCAACAGGTATAGCCGCAGCGGCGATTGTATTTAAGGCAATGAAAGAGCACCAAACCAATCAATTGGGCAATTTTTATAGTTATTTCCTCAAATCCTGCACCCGAATTTTATTACCAATTTCATTAGTAGCAGCCATCATTTTGGTCTTCAATGGTACACCTATGAACTGGGAAAGCAAGGCCAATATCGTTACGGTACAGGGAGATTCGGTACAGGTATCGCGCGGGCCTGCGGCAGCTCTGATTGCCATCAAACAGGCGGGAACCAACGGCGGGGGCTATTTTGGGGTCAATTCAGCGCATCCACTCGAAAACCCTAATTACCTTACCAACATCGTCGAAAACATCCTTATCATCCTGATTCCGATTGCCTTTGTATTTGCGTTGGGCTTCTATCTAAATCGTAAGAAACTCGCTTGGATGATTTTCGGAGTGATGACCATCGGCTTTTTATTACTCTTAAGTGTCTCCGTTTATTTCGAAATGCAGGGGAATCCTGCCATTGACAAAATGGGTATCAGCCAAACACTTGGCAGCATGGAAGGGAAAGAAACACGTTTTGGCGCGGCGGCTTCGGCCTTTTGGGGCATCACCACTACAACCACTTCCAACGGCTCGGTCAACGCCATGCACGACAGCATGACGCCATTATCCGGGGCTATGCAAATGATTGACATGATGATCAATGCCCTTTACGGAGGCGTGGGGGTGGGGTTTTTGAACTTCTACGTTTTTATCATTATTGCCGTATTCATTTCGGGGCTGATGGTGGGACGCACGCCTGAATTTCTGGGCAAAAAGATTGAAGCCAAAGAGATGAAAATTGCCACGATGATTGCGCTGCTGCATACCTTTTTGATTCTGTCTTTTACCGCTTTCTCAAGTTATGTCTTTACCAAAGACCCAAGCGTGGGTTGGCTCAACAATCCGAGTTTTCATGGGTTTTCAGAAATGTTGTATGAATATACTTCCTCATCCGCCAACAACGGCTCGGGTTTTGAAGGTTTAGGCGACAACAATCCTTTTTGGAACATTACCTGTGGTATTGTGCTGATTTTGAGTCGTTATCTGCCTATTATCGGCCCCATCGCCATTGCCGGTATTTTGGCTAATAAAAAGTACATCCCCGAATCAGCAGGTACGCTCAAAACGGATACAGCGACGTTTGGTTTTATGGTTTTTGCCGTGATTTTCATTATTGCCGCACTGTCTTTTTTCCCAGCGTTGGCACTGGGGCCTTTGGCTGAGTTCTTTACTTTACGCTAAGTTAATTGAGTAGAGATGAAAGCCAACACTTTTTCAATGGTCATTGGCTCAGAGGGTAACACATTGGTTTCAGTACCTATATGTTTATGAAAAGGGGAAGTTGAAAGGTTGGGGTAATCATGGGCATTATCCCAGCGAATAATCAGGGAAGTATCAGGTCTTTGCCAATGATATCCATACTCAAAGAGGTTCTTATATTCAAGAGAAACTTCACTGACAAATAAAATGGAATCATCAAAGAATATGATTTTGTATTTCAACTTGGCTTTTAGGGCTTTACGCTCAAATTTTAACAGCGTAAATGTTTTGATGATAGGGTCAAATGACTTAGGGTAAAGAAGCATTAAATCAAATTTTTCAAATGTTCCCGATAAATTTTCACTGCTTCGACTTCCACTTTCCAATCCATACTATCATCTTCCTTATCAAAAAGACCAAATTGCTCTAATTCAAAAAAGCGACGCTTAAAGTCATCAAAGGACACGCCATATTTTTTTTCAAAACCATCAATGATTTCCTGACTTTCTTTAATGTTCAATTCAAGTTCATCCCGCATCTTTTTTATGGCATAGTCTGTAACTGACTCATAGCCTAGCCCTTGAACCATAGTTTCGAGTGTAACAAGTTGCGCATTTGACATAGCTTATTCATTTTTTTTCAAAATTACAAAAAATATGAAACGTTCTCAATCCACTTCTCTCTTTCAGGGAGGTATGGCCAAAACAGCTCTAATAGAGTCGTTTGTCAAATTAAATCCTACGGTAATGTACCGTAATCCCGTTATGTTTACGGTTGAAATCGGAACAGCGGTGATGTTCTTCGTGTGTCTCCAAATTGCTTTTGGCGGCGATACTACTCAAGGAAGTCTGGCCTATAACTTGGTCATCTTCATTGTGTTGTTTCTTACTTTACTTTTTGCCAATTTTGCCGAAGCACTGGCCGAAGCCCGCGGTAAAGCCCAAGCCGACAGTCTGCGTAAAACCCGCGAAGAAACCCCGGCCAAAGTCATTAGAACGCTTGGTAACTTAAAAGTAAACGAACTTCAAACCATTCCTTCGTCTCAACTTCAAAAAGGAGACATATTTGTATGCGACGCGGGTGATCTTATTCCGACCGACGGCGAAATTATCGAAGGTTTAGCAACCATTGACGAATCGGCCATAACGGGTGAATCCGCTCCAGTAATCCGCGAAGCCGGTGGCGATAAGTCGTCGGTGACGGGAGGTACCAAAGTGCTTTCAGACCACATCAAAGTAAAAGTAACGACCCAACCCGGTGAGAGTTTTCTCGATAAAATGATTGCCTTGGTGGAAGGCGCTTCGCGTCAGAAAACACCAAACGAGATTGCTTTAACTATCTTATTGGCAGGCTTTACGCTTATTTTCGTCATCGTCTGCGTTACACTCAAGCCCTTTGCCGATTACGCCAATACCCCCATTGCCATTTCGGCGTTCATTTCGCTATTTGTCTGTTTGATTCCAACAACCATTGGTGGTTTACTTTCCGCCATCGGGATTGCAGGAATGGACCGCGCCCTACGGGCCAACGTGATTACCAAATCAGGAAAGGCCGTTGAAACCGCAGGCGATATTGACACCCTACTTTTAGACAAAACAGGAACCATCACCATCGGAAACCGCAAAGCCACGCATTTTTGGCCAACGGCGGGCATCAGTCAGGATCGGTTTATTACTTCTGCGCTGTTTTCATCGTTGGCCGATGATACGCCCGAGGGAAAATCAATTCTTGAGTTGGGGCAGCAAAAAGGGCAAAAACTTCCTGCCATGCCCCAAAACGCCGAAATGATAAAGTTCACCGCCGAAACGCGTTCATCGGGTGTCAATTTGCCCAATCACGTCCAGATTCGGAAAGGCGCTCAGGATTCAATTAGAAATATGGTCGAACGGGCAGGGAACGAATTCCCGAAAGACACTGCCGAACAAGTTCGGGTCATTGCCACGAATGGCGGTACGCCGCTGGTCGTATCTGAAAATGATAAAGTGTTGGGAGTGATTGAATTACAGGATGTTATCAAACCCGGTATTCAGGAACGTTTTGAGCGTCTGCGTAAAATGGGCGTAAAAACAGTAATGGTGACGGGTGACAATCCACTGACGGCCAAATACATTGCCAACGTAGCCGGTGTGGATGATTTTATCGCAGAAGCGAAGCCGGAAGATAAAATGAACTATATCAAAGCCGAACAGGCAAGCGGCAAACTCGTAGCCATGATGGGCGATGGTACCAACGACGCCCCTGCCTTAGCCCAAGCCGATGTAGGTGTCGCAATGAACAGCGGAACGCAGGCCGCCAAAGAAGCGGGCAACATGGTGGATTTGGACAACGACCCCACCAAACTCATTGAAATTGTGGAAATTGGCAAACAGTTGTTGATGACGCGCGGTACACTCACTACCTTTTCCATTGCCAACGACGTCGCCAAGTATTTTGCCATCGTTCCGGCCCTGTTTATGACTTCCATTCCCGCCTTGCAATCACTCAATATCATGCACTTGGCCAGTCCCGAAAGTGCGATTTTATCAGCAGTGATTTTCAACGCAATTATTATTCCTATGTTGATTCCGTTGGCGCTCAAAGGGGTAGCGTATAAGCCCATTGGAGCAAGTGCATTATTACGTCGAAACTTGCTGATTTATGGCTTGGGAGGTTTGATTGTGCCTTTTATTGGTATTAAACTAATTGATTTACTGGTAGGGAGCCTGTTTTAAATAATCAATAATGACCATGACAACTTACGACAGACACTTTTTCATTATCAACTTTATAAATCAAACGATGTTCGCCGTTGATTCTCCTGCTCCAATAACCCGACCAATTTCCTTTCAATGGTTCAGGTTTACCCAGACCTTTAAACGGGTCACGAGTAATATCAATAATCAGGTCATTAATTTTGTTAAAAATTTCGCGGTTTTCATACGACCACTCGACATAGTCTTTGTAAGCATCGGCCTCAAAATAAATATTCCGCATGAATTAGAGCGATTTGGATAGTTTGACAAACTCATCAAAAGAAAACGAAACTACATTTTCCCCTTTTTCAATGTTACCAATCGCTTTATCCAGTCGCGCTTTGTATTGCTCCTGAGTTTCGGAACGTAAAAATGAGGCTGAGGGTTTTTCTGCCACTTGAATGGTGATTTCGTAATTGTCGTTTCCCTTTAAAAAGTGTTGCAATTTTTCCAAAAAGCTCGCATTTAGTTCTGAAGGACGCACTTTAATGATCGTTTCCATATCAAATTTTATTTTCTCAAAGTTACACAAAAAATGAAAACACACATTGTTCCCGCCATACTGATGACGCTCGCTACGTTTGTATTGTTAGTAGTCATTTACCCTCTGATTGTCTGGGGATTTGCTCAATTTGCTCCTGAAAATGGCCGCGGCGAAACCGTTGCTGTTAATGGCAAAGTCGTAGGTTTTGCCAAAGTCGGTCAGAAATTTACAGAAGATAAGTACTTTTGGTCGCGCCCATCGGCGGTAGAATACAATGCCGCCGGTTCGGGTGGCTCTAACAAAGGCCCTTCCAATCCTGATTATTTGGCACAAGTTCAGGCTCGGATTGATACGTTTTTAGTACATAACCCAACCGTCCAAAAATCAGACATTCCTTCTGAACTCGTCACCGCTTCGGGTAGCGGTCTTGATCCTGATTTATCGCCCCAAGGTGCTGAAGTTCAAGTGGCCAGAATTGCAAAGGTCAGAAACCTGCCCAAAGGGAAAGTCAAAGAATTGGTTAAAACCCATACCGAAGGGCCTTTTTTAGGCTTATTCGGTCCCTCAAAAGTGAACATCCTGGCCTTAAATATCGCCTTGGATAACTTGAAGTAATTTTAAGTAACCAATAGGCGAATATATCTCGATTGCTTTTATTCCACAGATCAGAAAGTACCATGAAAAAGTCAGTAAACACCACCTTAGCCTGTGTGCTGTGCATACCTTTAGTGGCTCAAACCACCGATTCCACCGCAAAACTTACCGTAAGCGGCTACGTAGAAGGCTATTACAGTTATGATTTCAATCAACCAGCAACAAATGACCGACCGCCGTTTGTGTACAGTCATAATCGACACAATGAATTTAACGTCAATCTGGGTTTTATCAAAGCCGCTTATGCCGACGAACGCATTCGTGGAAATGTAGCCCTGATGGTCGGTACGTACGCCAATGCCAACTTAGCCGCCGAACCGGGAACATTGCGTAACATTTTTGAAGCCAATGCAGGAATCAAACTCTCAAAAACGAAAAATGTATGGCTTGATGCGGGTGTTTTTGCCTCACATATCGGTTTTGAGAGCGCCATATCAAAAGATTGTTGGACACTTACCCGCAGTCTCATGGCCGACAATACGCCTTACTACGAAACAGGAGCCAAAATCGGTTATACATCCGACAATGAAAAATGGTTCTTATCGGGTTTGGTCCTCAACGGTTGGCAACAAATGCGGCGGACCGATGGCAATACGCGGTTGGCAGTGGGTACTCAAATCACGTTTAAACCTACGGGCAAAGTTACGCTAAACTCAAGTACGTTTTTGGGAGGCAGGCCTGACAATTCCAATCGAACTCGTTTTTTTCATAACCTCTACGGCATATTTCAACTATCTGAAAAATTGGGACTTACTGCCGACTTTGATTATGGCGTGGACCAACGGCAAACGGGGTCATCGACCTACGATGCCTGGGCAAGTTGGGTGGCAATTTTAAAATACCAATTGAGTTCAAAAGTGGGCGTTGCGGGGCGTATTGAAAATTATACCGACAGGAAAGGATTGGTCATTGCCACACCTACCCCAAAGGGCTTCCAAACCACGGGCTACTCCGTTAATCTTGATTACGCACCTATTTCCAATGCCCTATGGCGTATTGAAGCCCGTCGTATAAATAGTAAGGACGCTGTTTTTGAAAAAGAAGGTCAACCGACAAACCATACTTTTACTCTAACCACTTCTCTGGCGATCTCATTTTAAATCAAACTATTTGTCTATGCCTGAGCAAACCGAACAAAACGCCCAATATTTCCTCGATTTGATTAAGAAATCAAAGCGGGGGAAATTTAAAGTCTATATTGGTATGAGTGCGGGCGTAGGCAAAACGTACCGAATGTTGCAGGAAGCCCACTCGCTTCTTCGCAACGGCGTGGACATCAAAATCGGCTTTGTTGAAACCCACCGCCGCGCCGATACTCACGCGTTGCTGGAAGGCTTGCCGCTCATTCCGCACCGTACGGTTTTTTATCGGGGAAAAGAACTGGAAGAAATGGATTTGCAGGCCATTTTGAACCTTCACCCGGAAGTGGTAATTGTGGACGAATTGGCGCACAGCAACATTCAGGGTTCAAAAAACGAGAAGCGCTGGCAGGATGTAATTGACATTTTAGATGCGGGAATCAACGTAATTTCAGCCGTTAATATTCAGCATCTCGAAAGTCTAAACCATGATGTTTTTCGAATTACAGGCATCGAAGTTAAAGAGACAGTGCCTGACAGCTTATTGCAGCAAGCCGATGAAGTGGTTAACATTGACCTTACCGCCGCTGAGCTTATTACCCGTCTGAAAGAAGGAAAAATCTATGACCGTACTAAGATTGAAACGGCGCTTACTAATTTTTTTAAGTCGGACAAAATCTTACAGCTTCGCGAATTGGCGCTGAAAGAAGTGGCGTCGCAGGTGGAGCGGAAAGTAGAGCTGGAAGTACCGAGAAATACAACGTTCAGAGCAGAACGATTTGTAGCCTGCATTAGCTCCAACCATGAAATTGCAAAAAAAATCCTGAGGAAGACCGCTCGTTTGGCCAGTTATTACCAAGGGAAATGGTATGTACTGTACGTTCAAACTTCAGGAGAAGATACCGATAAAATCGGATTGACCACTCAGCGCCATTTAATCAATAATTTTAAATTGGCCACTGAACTAGGCGCGGAAGTAATCAGAGTGAAGAGCGATGAAGTGGCGCAAACCATTTTTGATACGGCCCAAAAGCACAACATTACCACCGTTTGTATCGGCAAACCGCACGGTAATTTTTGGAAAAACTTAACAGGCAATTCGCTGTTTTTTAGACTTTTGCGAAAAGTCTCCGATACAGACATTGATTTAGTAGTGATAAGTTAAAGAACTATTGGGTAGGGTCATGAAACTAAAAACCAAACTTCGTTTAGCGCTTACCTTTTTGTTTGCGGTGATATTATTGCTCGGCACTTTAGGAGCGTGGTATCTCAAAAAACTCTCCAACGAAGCACAGGAGATTTTGAAAGACAATTACATCTCCTTGGAGTATGTTCGCAATATGCGGAACGTAATTGATGAAAACGCGTGGAAAAATGAAGACGTACTTCTGTTTGAAAATAACCTTCTGAAACAGGAGCAAAACCTGACTGAAGTGGGGGAATCTGAAGCTACTCAACAGCTCCGAAGCCACTTCAATGCGTTCAGACAAACTCGCGACAGTAGCCGAATTTATCTCATCAACAAACAGTTAGCTAAAATTTCCGATGTAAATATGCAGGCTATTGTGCGCAAAAATGCACAGGTCAAAAAAACAGCCGATGAAGTGTACTCTTACATGGTGCTTATTGCTACGATATGTGCCTTGGTAGCCTTCTCGTTTATAATCAATTTTCCGCGTACCATTTCCGAGCCTATCCAACAGCTCACCGAAGGTTTGCGCGAAATCACCCGTAAAAATTACGAATCACGTTTGGGCGTGGATCGTAAAGACGAATTTGGTGAAATGGCACAAGCCTTCAACCAAATGGCCCGGAAATTGGATGAGTACGAGCACAGCAATCTCGCGCGGATGATTTTTGAAAAACGCCGCACCGAGACCATCATTAACCAAATGAATGACGCGATTGTAGGGCTGGACGAAAACAGCAACATCCTGTTTATCAATTCAGTAGCTTCCGAAATATTGGGATTGGATATTCGCCAAATTATAGGTCGTTACGCTCCAGACATTGCCTTAAAAAATGATTTATTGCGTACCTTGCTCAACGATGAACCTTCCGCCAAACCTCTCAAGATTTTTGCCAATGAACGTGAAAGCTATTTTACCAAAGAAACGTTTGAGGTAAAAAATGAGGATCAACGCATCGGACGGGTTATAATTTTGAAAAATATTACTCCTTTTCATGACCTGGACGAAGCCAAGACCAATTTTATTGCCACGGTTTCGCATGAGTTAAAAACGCCAATTTCCAGCATTAAAATGAGTTTGAAACTCTTACAGGACGAACGAGTGGGGGCTTTGAATGAAGAACAAAAAAACCTGTTGACCCACATCCGCGACGACAGCCAACGGCTACTCAATATCACGGGCGAATTGCTTGATTTATCGCAGGTTGAAACGGGTAATATTCAGCTTAATTTGATAGCGGTTGCACCTCACGAACTCGTCGAAATGTCCCTTAACGCTGTACGATTTGTGGCCGAACAAAAACAGATTGCATTACAAATCAACCTCCCTCCTACTTTACCGGCAATTCAGGCTGATTTAGACAAAACGGCTTGGGTATTGATGAATTTTCTTTCCAATGCCATTCGCCACAGCCCTGAAAAGTCCGTTATCGAAATCTCTGCAAAGATAGATGAAGGGAAAAAACAGGTTGAATTTTCGGTAAAAGATGAAGGGAAAGGCATTGAGAGTAAATACCAACAACGCATCTTTGACCGGTATTTTCAAGTACCTACCAACGGCCAATCCAAGACAGGAACAGGGCTTGGATTGGCGATTTCCAAAGAATTTATTGACGCTCAAAATGGACACATCGGCGTTGAAAGCGAATTGGGCAGCGGCAGTCGTTTTTGGTTTCAGTTGCCCATGGCTTAAATCAAAATGCTCGTAATGCTCATCGGGATTTGTAATCCTGATGAAATCTGACCACAGATTTACAATCTGTACCTATCACCTCCAAAGCCGCCGAATTGCCGCCAAATGCGAAAACAACACTACAGGTACCACAAAACCTGGAAGCCAAATAAACGTCGGTTTCAAAACGCCGACATTGGGTTGCTCAAAGGCCAATTGTTGAAATGGAAACGGAGCCGACAATACCGCAGTCGTCACGATATTAATCAATAAACCTAAGGCAAAAATATTCCACCACAACAATGCCTTCGATGACCATTTCTTTTGGCGAAAAACCATAAATACCATCATTGGAGCAGTCAACCCGGCCAAAATATCCCAATTCCGCCCTTCAAACGTCATGATTTGCGGAATCTGTCCGACTACAAACAATTGAAATAATAAGAGTTCAACCCCAATCCGTATCGTATGTACCCAAGTCAGGTGACGAAGCGATAAACCTTCCATAAATTGTCGCCCTTTACGTGACACGAATACTCCTCCAATGAAAATGAAAGGAGGCAGCACGGCAACTAAAAATCGCGGCGGCACGGCCTGTAATTCCAGAAAAAATGAATTTTGAGCCAAAACATAAAGTAAACATAGCCACAGCAGACATCCTAAAAAGATGAAAGGCATTTTCTTTTTAGCAACACTACGAACGGCATAGTAAATACCTACAACGAGTAAAACTACCAATAAAGCAAAACAGGCCGAAAGCAAGGTAGGAATGGGTACATAAAGATAGCGCAAATCAGGCTGCATAATTTTTTAAAGGATTTTATCAAAATCTTTATAAATCAACCCAATCTCCTGTCTTACTGCATCCAGCAGAGCAATCAAATTCATACTGTCTCTCAAAGTCCAACTATCACTTTCCAATTTACCCTCTGCCAAACACGCATTCACCTCTTCTATTTCATATTGATACCCCCACGTCGGACGGTCAAAAGGAAATGTTTCGGTCGTTTCATCGTCGTAAGTGACCGTCACAGACTTGCTTTCGTGCCAACGTGAAGCAATGGCAATGCTTCCTTTTTCGCCGTATATAAAGGCCTCACAGGGCGTATTGGCCATAAAAGTACAATCCAGAAAGGCAAACTTTTCATCCGTATACGTCAGCGTCATTCCGGTAGATTCATCCACTTTGGTAACTCCAAAAATGGCCTGAGCGGTGATTTTGGTTGGTTTTCCTAAAATAAGGTAAGACAGGAACAACGGATAAATGCCAATATCTAACAGTGCTCCGCCGCCTAAGTCTTTATTAAAAGTACGTTTATCTACATCATACGGTGCTTTAAAACCAAAATCCGCTTTCACTCCCAATACTTTCCCAATCGCCCCCGACGCAATGATTTCAAGCGTTTTAAGGGTTGTAGGCAAAAAACGAGTCCACAATGCCTCCATCAAAAACACGTTTTTTCCGCGGGCTACGTGAATCATCTCACTTACCTGAGCGGTATTCATAGCAAAGGGTTTTTCACACAAAACAGGAATACCAGCGTTGAGACAAAGAAGGGTATGTTCAAAATGCCCAATGTGCGGTGAAGCAATATAAACCGCATCCAATTCGGGACATTGGATGATTTCTTCGTAACTACCGTAGGTATATTCAGCGCCATATTCGCGGGCAAACAGTTGCGCCCGCCCCAGATCTCGTGACGCCACCGCCATTAGCCTAGCGTCAGCTACCTGCATCAAATCCTGAGCAAATTTATGCGCAATGCGCCCTGGTCCGATAATTCCCCAACGTGTCATGATATTTCTAATTTGAGTTTAGACAAAGTAACTATTTACAGCGCGCATCTGCTAAAAAAGGGTCAGATTTATCGCAATATTTTCTAAAAGTAATCAATTACCCTAATTTCATTACAAATTTTCATAATATTTACCCTAATTTTGTTACATAAAAAAGTATTTTTTACCCTAATTCTGTGTCATGTTTCAAAGAAAACTACTGAAAGAGTTAACTGATTGGATGAAAAAGCCCGCTCGTAAACCTCTGGTTTTGAGAGGAGCAAGACAGGTGGGAAAGACTACGGTTGTTAATCAATTTGCTCAACAATTTTCCCAATACATTTATCTGAATTTGGAACTGCCTGAAGACCGCCTGCCTTTTGACAATTTCAGTTCAATTGAACTATTATTACAAACCTTATTTTTCGCAAAAAATCAGTTAATAAGCAAAAAAGAACAAACGTTACTATTTATAGATGAGATTCAGGCCGTTCCTAAAGCGCTCCAAATTCTTCGATTTTTTTATGAATCCGCTCCCGAAATAGCAGTCATTGCGGCAGGCAGTATGCTTGAAACACTTTTTGATAAGCACATAAGTTTTCCGGTAGGAAGAGTAGAATACAAAGTAGTAAGACCCGCTTCGTTTCCCGAGTTTTTAGCAGCAATAAACGAAAAAACCGCGCTCGAACAACTCGAAAATGTGCCGATTCCAAGTTTTGCTCACATCAAAATGCGGCAGCTTTTTCATCAATATGCCTTAATTGGCGGGATGCCCGAAGTAGTACAGCATTATAGTCAGTTTAGAGATTTAACAGCCCTATCGCCTATTTATGACGCCCTTCTTACGTCTTACTCAGATGATGTAGAGAAATACGCGCATTCAGGAAGTCAGACTCAGCACATCCGACATGCCATGAGTGCGGCTTTCGGGCAAGCCGGCAAACGCATCAAGTTTGAAGGGTTTGGCAATTCTTCTTACAAATCAAGAGAAATGGGCGAAGCATTACGAACCTTAGAAAAAGCTTTATTGGTGCAATTGATTTATCCCGAAACGTCTGCCATTTTACCTTTTAATCCGGACCTTAAAAAATCTCCTCGCTTACAGGTGCTTGATACGGGACTGATGAATTATTTGGCGGGAATTCAAATAGATATACTTGGAACAACCGATTTGAACAGTGTATATCAGGGGACAATGATTGAACATTTAATTGGGCAGGAGATTTTGTCCAAACAATACTTAGCATTAGGTAGCCTGCATTTTTGGGTCAAGGAAAAAAATAGCTCGACTGCCGAAATTGATTTCCTATATCCCTATCAGGGAAAATTGATACCCATCGAAGTAAAATCAGGTACAGACGGGCGTTTAAAATCCCTGCATCAGTTTATGGATTTAGCACCTCATACCATGGCGGTACGGTTTTATGCTGGAGAAGTAACCATTACAAATAGTAGTTCCATTGAAGGCAAGCCCTATTATTTGCTGAATTTACCTTACTATTTAGCCACTCAAATTGACAACTATCTGGATTGGTTTCAAACTCAAATTGGACACCCCCAATTATTATAACAATCCTGGATTTAGACTTCTAAGGTTGACTTTAAAGCAGGCAAATAGTTCTTTCCACAGCAAAAAAACGGGCGAGAAGCCAAAGCCCCCGCCCTAAATGTTCTCACGACGGTAAAACCTTATTGTGAGTCGCTTTCAAAAAGTTCGTATTGTAAAGGAAGAAAAAGTTCTTTACATTTCCAAAATATTCTTAAACAGCATAACATACATGAAAAAAATATTAGGCATTGATATTGGCGTGGCCTCAATTGGCTGGGCTTATGTATTGGAAGCCGAAAGTGATTCTGAATCATCCTCTATTTTACGAACCGGCATCCGAATTGTACCATTAAATCCGGATGCTAAACAAAATTTCACTAAAGGAGTTTCGTATTCTCCCAACCAAGGCCGACGCCAAAAACGCACCATGCGGCGAAATCTCCAACGTTACCGATTACGTCGGCATTTATTACGAAACATATTTGGCAAGCATGAACTGAAACTGGCATCCGCATTATTTGCGCTAAATGCCGTAGAACTTTATGATTTACGCTGCAAAGCAGTCCAAGAACGCATTACTTTGCCCGAACTGGGACGAATCTGGTACCACCTCAACCAAAAACGCGGCTACCGAAGCAGTCGCAAATCTGATGCTGAAGAAACAGAAAAGCAAGGCGACTATTTACAGGCCATAAGTCAACGCAAAGCTGAGTTGGTTGCCAATAATCAAACCGTTGGACAATATTTTCAGCAACACCTTAAAAATAACGCCCGTTACCGGGTAAAACAACAAATTTTCCCTCGGGAATGCTATATCGCTGAATTTAATGCCATTTGGAAAAAGCAGGCTGAATTTTACCCTGAATTATTGAATGATGCTTTTTTAAAACAAATTCGCGATGAAATTATTTATTTTCAACGACCTCTTAAATCGCAGAAAGAATCCGTAGCCGACTGCCGTTTCTATCCCAATCATAAGGTAGCCCCGCGAAGTTCCCCAGTATTTCAAATTTTTAAAATTTGGCAAAACCTCAATGCACTCCGTGCTGAAAGAAAATCGGGCGAAGCCGTAGAAATAACGTTGGAACAGCGAAAACATCTTTTCTCGCTTCTAAATGACCGCGACCGACTGTCGGCTACGGACGTGATGAAAGAACTTAATCTAAAGCCTACACGTGATTTCAAAATCAATTTTGAAAAATTGGAGGGCAATCGAACACGAGCCGTTTTGCTTAAAGCCTTTACCGAAGCACAGATTCAACGCCTTGATCTGCTCAATTTCGACCCAGCTGACCGTCCCGACGACCAGCCGCTTTACCGACTTTGGCACGTTTTATATTCAATAGACGAACCCGAAAATTTACTGAACACCCTCCAAAAGCCCCCCTTTAATTTCACCCATGCAGAAGCAAATGTATTGATAAAAGTAGGTTTTAAAGCTGAATTCAGTAATTTAAGTACCCGAGCTATGCGTAAACTCCTCCCCAAAATGGAAGAAGGGTTGGGGTATGCCGAAGCCTGTGCTGCGATTGGACAACGACACTCTAACTTTCTGACTAAATCCGAAAACGCCGAACGTGAATTAGCCGATTGTTTATCATTACTTAAAAACAACTCGCTCCGGAATCCCACCGTCGAAAAAATCACCAATCAGCTCATTAATCTCGTCAATTCTATATTAAAAGACCATGAATTGGGCCGCCCAGACGAAATAAGAGTAGAACTTGGACGTGAACTTAAACAGAATGCCGACCAACGCAATCGCACATTCAAAAATAATAATGAGCGCGACAGGGAACGTCAAAAAATTGAGGAACACCTTAAAGAACACGGAGTTCGTAAACCTACCCTTTCCTTGATTGAGAAGTACCGCCTTTGGGAAGAGACCGGTAAAACTTCAATCTATACCGGAAATACCATTATGTTGAGTTCCATCATTAATGGCGAAATAGACGTTGAACACATAATTCCGAAAGCACGGCTCTTTGATGATTCATTTGTCAACAAAACCCTGTGCGAACGCCAACTCAACGAAGCAAAAGGCCACCAAACGGCTTTTGATTTTATGCAAAGTCGAGGTGATGATGAGTTTGCCCGCTATCAGGAACGCATCGCCAATCTCTACTCCGACAAACGCATCAATAAGGCTAAACGTGAACGACTTTTGATGACTGCGGCCGATATACCGCAGGACTTTGTAGAACGACAATTACGTGAAACTCAATACATCGCCCGCATGGTAAAAGACTTATTACAGCAGGTTTGCCGAAATGTTTATACCTCAACGGGCATGATCACCTCCCACTTACGCCATATTTGGGGGCTTGATCACGTGTTGCAGGAACTTAATTTTGAAAAATACGAATCAGCAGGACGCGCCCGCACCGACGGAAGCAAAAAAATAATTGATGATTGGAGCAAACGCGATGACCACCGCCACCATGCCATAGATGCGCTCGTGGTAGCCTCGACCAAACAGTCTTATATTCAACGCCTCAACGTGTTGAACCAACACCTCCCCCAACGCTACGAAGTGAAAGAATCGGCCTGGAAATTTCCGATGCCGTGGCTGCATTTTGTACGCGATACCCGCGAAAGTATTGCTCAAATATTAGTATCTTTTAAATCAGGAAAAAAAGTAGCTACGCTTAGCCGGAATAAAATTACGGGCCAAATTACTTACGCACCAAGAGGACCGCTGCACGAAGAAAGCGTTTACGGACGCATCAAACAGGGGCACCAAAACAAATATGTCATCAAGTATCCATTGGGTCAGGGTTTTGACCTCAAAAAAGCGGATACGATTGTGGATAAAAGAGTACGTGAACTCGTCAAAAAACGGCTTACTGATTTTAACAATGACCCCATTAAAGCCTTCAAAGAACCGATATGGTTTAATGAATCGTTGCAAATACCAATGCGAGCCGTTCGGTGTTTTGCCCGTTTAAATGAAGCTACTCCGATTAATTTCGACGCCAATGACCAAGCTACGGCATTTGTTAAATTAGGCAATAATCACCACATCGCTATCTATGAAGACGCATTAGGAAAGCGATATGAAGCAGTCATTACTTTTTGGGAAGCGGTAGAACGTCGCCGTGACGGGCAGCCCATCATTCGGTCACAACACGAAAATGGGGCAAGATTGGTCGTGTCACTCCAACAAAATCAAATGTTTATCTTTGGCCTTGACCGCGACCAACTCGAAGAAGCTATTTTTTTGCAAGATTGGCGATTAATCAGCCAACATTTGTACAGAGTTCAAAGTATCTCGCAGGGTGATTATATGTTTCGCCATCATTTAGAGACCAAGATAGATGATAGTGAATCGGCTAAAGAGATAAAGCGATTTGTCAGAATTAAAAGCTTAGGTAAAATGAACGGAATCAAAGTACATCTCAATGCGTTAGGACAAATCATCAAAATCGGAGAATAACCACAATAATAGTGCCATGACCGCTTGATAAGTTTTCACGAAAAATAAGCAACCCAGCAAGGGTTTTGTGTAACCGGCAAACAAGCTGTTTTGCACTCAAAAAGCTTATAAACAGCCATTGGCACGTTTTTTGGCACCGGTATTTTCAAAAAACGCCGGTGCCATGATTAAACGAACCCTGTACTTTGGACAACCCTACTACCTCAGCAAACGTCTGGAACAGCTTATCATTGAAGTTCCGGCAGACAAGAGTTTACCTGCCATTGTAAAACAGGCTGACCCCATCCCAATCGAAGACATTGGCCTGATTGTACTCGACCATCCTCAAATTACTATCACCCAGGGGCTCATTACTCGTTTACTGGAAAATAACGCTGCTATAATCCACTGCGATGATCGGCATCTTCCTACTGCTTTAGTACTCCCACTTGAGGGGCACCATACGCTGGCCGAGCGCCAACGTGAGCAACTTACCGCTTCTGAACCACTCAAAAAGCAATTATGGCAGCAAGTGGTAGTAGCCAAAATCAAAAATCAGGCGGCTTTACTCCAAAAACTCGGGAAACCCCATGCACCTCTGCTTACACACGCCAAAAATGTGCGTTCCGGCGACCCCGACAACTATGAAGCCCGCGCAGCCGCCTATTATTGGTCTCATTTATTCCCAAACGAACTGAACTTTCGACGCGGACGCGAAGAGCAGCCCCCCAACAATCTCCTTAATTATGGCTACGCCATTTTAAGGGCGTTGGTGGCACGAGCCATAGTCAGTGCCGGACTACTGCCATCAATAGGCATTCATCACTCAAATAAATACAATGCGTATGCCCTTGCCGACGACCTTATGGAGCCTTTTCGTCCTTTTGCGGATGCCATTGTGCAACAAATAGTGGTAGGAAAAAAGCCTTACCACACTCTTACGAAAGAGTTGAAGGGACTTTTGATGATGATGCCGCAATTGGATGTCCGAATTCGTAACGAGCGCAGCCCATTGTTTAATGCTACCCATACTGTGGCAGTATCGCTCTTCCGGTGTTTTGAGTCAGAAACCCGAAAACTTGCGTTACCTACCTTTGTCGAATCTCATACTGCCGATTTGGAACTTCAATTACCCCTTTCCTAATGACACGTTTAAGCCAATATAGAATCATGTGGGTAATGGTATTTTTTGATTTGCCAGTAGATACGCCCGAAATGCGGCATACCTACTCCGAATTTCGGAAACGATTGCAAAAAGATGGGTTCCGAATGTTTCAATTCTCCATTTACGTACGGCACTGCAGCAGCGACGAAAACGCCCAAGTTCATATTGAAAGAGTAACGCGTTGGTTGCCAGAAAAAGGTCAGGTAGGAATTATGAAGATTACGGATAAACAATTCGGTATGATAAAACTTTTTCAGGGCATTAAACGCGCACCAATACCCAAAAAAGGAGACCAATTGATGCTATTTTGAGAAAACAAGAAACAAAAAGTCCCAATACTTAGTACGAATATTGGGACTTTTTGGCATTTTTTAAATCCTAAAATAGGAGATAACCTGTTGAAAATCTTTGACTTACCACTACCTCTGTTGTGTAAATCAAAGATACGATACTTTTTGAAAGCTACTCACAACAAGTCCGATATGTTGAATAGAGCGAACTTTGTTGTGTAAATCAAAGATACGATACTTTTTGAAAGCTACTCACAACTAATACAGATGTATTGTCCCGAAATGCCGAGTTGTGTAAATCAAAGATACGATACTTTTTGAAAGCTACTCACAACAAACAAAGCTCAGTTTCTGAGTGGTTTAAAGTTGTGTAAATCAAAGATACGATACTTTTTGAAAGCTACTCACAACTTGCAGGGCAAAGGGGTCGCCGTAGCCCTCGTTGTGTAAATCAAAGATACGATACTTTTTGAAAGCTACTCACAACTAATACAGATGTATTGTCCCGAAATGCCGAGTTGTGTAAATCAAAGATACGATACTTTTTGAAAGCTACTCACAACTTTGACCTGATTGGCTGCCGGGTCATTTTTGTTGTGTAAATCAAAGATACGATACTTTTTGAAAGCTACTCACAACGAATTAGCCGCTGCAAACGTCCCCTTTGTGTTGTGTAAATCAAAGATACGATACTTTTTGAAAGCTACTCACAACGTGCCGGCCGAAGAGGATGAGGAGCCGCTTGTTGTGTAAATCAAAGATACGATACTTTTTGAAAGCTACTCACAACTTGGCACTCCAATCAATTCCGCATAGGCCAGTTGTGTAAATCAAAGATACGATACTTTTTGAAAGCTACTCACAACTCCGGATTGCAGAGGGTTTTGTTTTCCTTTGTTGTGTAAATCAAAGATACGATACTTTTTGAAAGCTACTCACAACCGATCTCGGTAAGCGGTGGAGTTCTCAGCTGTTGTGTAAATCAAAGATACGATACTTTTTGAAAGCTACTCACAACGTACACTGGAATAATGTCACCAGCAAACCAGTTGTGTAAATCAAAGATACGATACTTTTTGAAAGCTACTCACAACCCATAACAGCCGCCTATTTTGAGGGCAACAGTTGTGTAAATCAAAGATACGATACTTTTTGAAAGCTACTCACAACCATAACCAGGACAATATCGACGGTACAGTGGTTGTGTAAATCAAAGATACGATACTTTTTGAAAGCTACTCACAACAGCTGCTTTGTAGAGGTTTGGGGCTTTGCCGGTTGTGTAAATCAAAGATACGATACTTTTTGAAAGCTACTCACAACAAAAAAGAAGCTAATAAGAGCGAATATTGGTTGTGTAAATCAAAGATACGATACTTTTTGAAAGCTACTCACAACTCAAGAATGACAATACATAGGGCTGTCGCTGTTGTGTAAATCAAAGATACGATACTTTTTGAAAGCTACTCACAACAAAAAAATTGGAGGTTAAAATGAATTGTTCGTTGTGTAAATCAAAGATACGATACTTTTTGAAAGCTACTCACAACACCGCCGGCATCAAAGCGCTCTGCTTTCATGTTGTGTAAATCAAAGATACGATACTTTTTGAAAGCTACTCACAACATATCAGTGTCCTTATCCACGTTCTCAAAAGTTGTGTAAATCAAAGATACGATACTTTTTGAAAGCTACTCACAACGACTAACAACCCGTTCCGCATCCCTAGACAGTTGTGTAAATCAAAGATACGATACTTTTTGAAAGCTACTCACAACCGGGGAGCTACCAAATACGCTTGAGCGTACGTTGTGTAAATCAAAGATACGATACTTTTTGAAAGCTACTCACAACATCTGGAAGCAGTACGACCCCAAACTATCTGTTGTGTAAATCAAAGATACGATACTTTTTGAAAGCTACTCACAACCAAAAGACAGGTGGATAATTGAGTTAAGAGTTGTGTAAATCAAAGATACGATACTTTTTGAAAGCTACTCACAACACGGTTTTGAGATTGTCTGGTTTTTCCGCACACAAAAGTCTCCTTAATTTTGTGTACTATGGACAAGCCAAAAAAGCGAAAACACCGCAAGTATGATGCGGATTTCAAGAAAGAAGTTCTGAAAATGTTAA